>SDBU01001077.1_pt1 | contig 40223 bp, 47 predicted proteins | sample 2277071 | NCBI WGS metagenome assembly SDBU01 (sample SAMN10397929, study PRJNA504765) | marine sediment metagenome | isolation source: marine sediment core GS08_GC12, 126 cmbsf | place: Arctic Ocean: Gakkel Ridge, Loki's castle | collected 2008 | reverse complement strand
TAAACCAAAGGAGTAGCGTAACATCATAGCTACACTAAGAATGATAGCAATGGGATTGACCATATTCAGTCCGGCACGGCGGGGAGCGCTGCCATGGATGGGCTCATATAGACCAAATATACCGACTCCCTCCTGTGGCACCCCAGCCAGACTGGCTGAGGGCAGCATCCCCATAGAGCCAGCCAGCATTGATGCCTCATCGGTGAGAATATCACCAAAGGTATTCTCGGTAACCAGAACATCAAGGTATTTTGGATTTTGGATAAGCCGCATTGCGCAGGCATCGACCAGCATATGCTCCAGTTCTATATCAGGGTAATCCTCAGCCACCTCCATGGCTACTTGGCGCCACAGGCGAGAGGACTCCAGCACATTGGCTTTATCTACCGAGATAAGTTTTTTACGCCGACCTCGTGCTAATTCAAAGCCGACCCTGATAATGCGCTCTATTTCCTGCTCCGAGTATGCCATTGAATCGATAGCTCGCCTGCCTCGGGATGTCTGCCATCGTCTCTTGGGCTTGCCAAAGTAAAGTCCTCCGATAAGCTCACGAATGAAAATGAAATCTACCCCTTCAATAACCTCTGGCTTCAGATTGGTGGAGTCAGTAAGTACCGGATAAACTTTAACCGGGCGCAGGTTGGCGAACAGCCCCAGTCCCTTCCGTAATGTCAGCAGGCCGTCTTCAGGGCGAGTCTTGGCTTTGGGGTCGTCCCACTTGGGACCGCCGACGGCACCAAGCAGCACTGCCTGACAACCCCGGCACATTTTCAGTGTCTCTTTAGGTAACGCCTCGCCTGTCTGGTCAATAGCAATTCCCCCAACCAGCCCATATTGCAGGTTAACTTTATGCCCAAACCTTCCGCCTATTGCCTGTAACACTTTTATGCCCTCAATGGTAACATCAGGACCGATACCATCGCCAGGTAGAACTGTCAGGTCAAATTTCATGCTATACTCTCCTTGTTGCTAATCTTTTTTTAGTGTGTTCAATCAGCCCGCCGGCTGCAATGAGCTCAGCCATAAAATCAGGGTAGGGCTTGGCGGTGAATACCTTGTCATTATTTAGATTTTTAATTGTCCCGCTGGACAAGTCAACCTCCACCGTGTCTCCTACCTCTATGTTATCCGGTGCCTCTTCGCATTCAAGCAGCGGCAGGCCGATATTTATGGCGTTGCGGAAGAAGATGCGGGCAAAGCTTTTAGCTATTATGCAGGAGATACCCACCGTTTTGATAGCCAGCGGGGCATGCTCCCGTGAAGAACCGCAGCCAAAGTTAGTGGTGGCCACTATTATATCCCCCACCTTCACCCTTTTCAGAAAATCCTTATCTATATCCTCCATGCAGTGTTTTGCCAGCTCCGCTGCCTCAGACACGTTCAGGTACCGCGCCGGTATAATCACGTCCGTGTCAACATTAGCCCCGTATTTATGAACTTTACCTTTTAACATGAGATAATCTCCCTTCTTTATTTTATCAACCCCTCACCCTTTATCCCTCTCCCCTTATGAAGGGGAGAGGGAAGATATTTTATAAAGAGGCTTCGCCCCTTTCAATCCCTTAGTCCGTATTTATGAACCTTACCTTTTAGCATCAAGTGATGGCTTCCTACCTTTTCGCCAACTTTTGTAATATCATTTCCCCAAGTTCCTCAGGGGCCTTTGTTGATAAGTCCACATATCCTATAGTGGGTCGTAACCCAGGGATTTCTGTATTATCAAATCGTGCGGGAAGTATATACTCTTTCTTTTCTTCTATTGCCTTTGCCAACGCACTTCGTCTTTCATGAGTAGGGTATGCTTTGTCAGCGTAATTTTTTGATATAAACATCACGCAATACCGAGCACCTCCCCTATAGACTTTGTCTAAATGCTCTGGTAAATCTTTACCCCATAAATCAACTTCTTCGTATTTATCGTAGAATACTTTGACATCGTTCTTCTTCAAGTACTCCGCAACCTTTTCTACATACTCACGATCTTCGCCCGCAAAGGACAGGAGTACTTCATAGCCCTCTCCCTTTTTAACATCAAACTTCGCTGCTTTGTATACAGGTCTGCCCGATATATATAAGGAGACTTCTAACATATATCCATCTGGCGCCAAATATTCATTGAATTGTGACAAGGTTTTTGAAACTTGCTTCCACTCAGATAGAACTAATGGATGTACGCAACTCTCTAAGAATGCGATAAATGTCGCGTCACTAACTCGTAATATATCCAAATACGTGTATAGTAAGTAATGGTCATCCCAATCAGGGAAGGCAACTGTATGTTGTATGATATCTCGTTCTGCATTCTTGTACCTAGAGTCTGTAGAAGGCATTGAGGATAGATCCCAAATTCTCTTCAGAAAATCTATAAGCTCTAATCGTCCATGAAATGGATAGTCTCTTAGAAGTAGATAATCTATTATGTTTCTTCTTGTTACTTCTGAGATGTTCATAGCATCCTCATGTTTTCACACTCACACCTCCACCAGCGCCTTCTCAAAGTCCTTTAATTTTTGTGGCTTTTGGCTTTGCCTGGCTATAGAAGGTAACTATCTTACCGCTCTCCTTTACTATCTCATAGCTGCTTTTCAACGCTGCATGTTAAGGGTTTCTGGAGCCTTTAATTGACAGATTTAAGCATGTGCCACGGTGTAACTGCTGAAAAACCTAAGGATTTTCTTGGCCTAAAAGCTCGTTAGCATAGGCAAATACGCTTGCAGTACCTCCGGTGTGGAGGAAGATAATGGTATCTTTGTCAGTAAACCTGCCCTGGCGGATTAGGTCTATGAGCCCAGACATGACTTTCGCTGTGTACACCGGGTCAAGGATAATTCCCTGAGTGTGAGCGACAAGCCTAATAGCTTCGATAGCTTGTGGTGTTGGTATGCCGTAACCCTTACCTACGTATTCGTCATAAATCGTCATCTCATCGGGGTTAAAGGTGAGGTCCATGTCTAATAGCTGGGCAGTTTCATTGGCCAGGTCTGAAATCTTGACGCTAAGCTCTTCTTTCTTACGGTTGGTGCTAACGCCGATTACCTGAAACGGGGCTTGAAAGTACTTGGCACCAACGGTAAGTCCAGCCATTGTGCCAGAAGAACCAGCGGCGGCAAATAAGTACTGGGCTTGTATATCCTGTTTGTCCAATTGCTCACATATCTCTGCGACTGCCGTGACATATCCCACTGCTCCCAAGGGGCAAGAAGCACCCCTAGGAATCAGGTATGGGTTGTGCCCCTTACTGCGTAGGTCAGCAGCAATGTCTTCCATTGTCTTGGGGACAAGGGAGCTATCATCAATTATCCTAACCTCTGCTTCGAAAAGGCTATCGAGCAGTAAGTTTCCTTGGGTCTCCGTGTGAACACCCTTATCAAGAACCAGGATAGACTCCATGCCCAGCATACGGGCGGCAGCGGCAGTCAGACAGGCATGGTTCGACTGCGAGCTGCCGGTTGTGATTATAACGTCGGCACCCTTCTGTTTAGCATCAGCCATCATGAACTCAAGTTTACGGACTTTATTGCCCCCGAGGACAAGCCCCGTCAGATCGTCACGCTTGATGAATATCCGGGGACCACCTAGCGTGGCTGATAATTGTGATACCTCCTCCAAAGGCGTTGGTAGGAATCCCAAGGTTATCCTGGGCAGCGTTTCCAGTAACATTTTGCACTCCTCCTGTTTCTTTAATGTTATCATTGTGCACTATATTTGGTAAAGGCATGTGCTCGTCTATTAATATATTACTTCCTCTTCACTGTAGTGCTTCTGTTTAAAGTTCTGGTAAAGCCTTTTCAAAATCCTTTACCAGGGGTGGTTTTTTGCCTTACCTTGTATTAATCAGTAAACTCCGGTTGCAAAATGCTGAGTATGAAGTGTTCAGCCCATTTTCTCTCGATTTCGTCCTCAATGATGATGAACTGGACTTGACACTTCTCTTCAAGGAACTCTTTTGCCCTGCCTAGGTCGGCACAGCGCTTACTCTTAACCAGTTGCGCTTTAATGTTACCCCGTTGCTTCCCCAGGTAATGGTTCTGGTAGACCCTGTAGCGTAGTTCATCCGCAGTCGACTTGGTTCTCCCGACCAGAAGTGATGGACTCCAGCCAGCCCCGTTCTCAAAGATTCGGTATACCCCGTGTTCCGCTAGCAGGGAATTCTCCAGATTTTCATCAAAGCTATATGATTCTGAATAAACCAGAATTTTTAGATAATCTATATACCTAAATCTTGATTGCATCTCTTAGAATCACACTTTCACTAAAGCTTTCTCAAAGTCCTTTACTTTTCGTGGTTGGTTGTTCTTACCGAGCTCAATGGTGTGCCCTTCTGCTCCTAGGTGGGCGGCCTGGGCTTCTACGCCGCCGGGGTATTTTTCATTGAGTTCCCCTTTAGATTTCAAGGTCCGCCAGTAAGGAGTAATGTCTGTCTTGCCTTCGGTAGCCATCTCTTCAGCCGCACGGGCTGCAATACCGGCGAAAATACCGGTGGTTATCGGTCAACCAATGGTTGCCCCGTGTCTTCTTGCCACTATCTCACGAATCTGATTTATAGTAATAAGTTTACCCTTGGGTACCTTTTTCATGATTCCATCTACTTCTATTGGTGCCGGAATGCAAACCATCCCTGTCCCCCATTTTTTACTCATGTTGGCGGTGATTTCTACTACTCTGGGCAGGTCTTTGCTATCTTTAAGTTTCTCTTGCCATGATTTGCGTAATTTCAATGTAGTTCTTCCTCACTTAGTAATTATTGTTAAATACCAGAACATATCAACTAGTATCCTGATTTTTTACCTTTAATGCTGCTAATATTAACCCTTACAACTAGAACAGAATCCAACCTCGATTTTGGAAAGCTGAAGTCACCTTCAGTATATTGTTTCGTAATCAGCCTCAAGCCATGAGTTTTTTCTTCGTCATTTTCCAGAATATAGGCTCTTCCCACCCCAACGACACTCCTATATTTCATTGTCCAATCGCAAGGCTTTTCAGCTCTTACTACTTCCACATCAGTATCTATTTCAAAACAAATCTTATTATTTTTCTTGATAAGTTGAATCTTCCGCCCCTCTAAAGCCCCATGGAAGTAAAGAGCATTCCTTTCATAGCCGAAACAGACAGGAACTATGTATGGCTCATCGTTATCAACTAAACCAATCCGGCAACGAATTGCCTTTTTCATTATCCCTTCAATCTCGTCGATATCTGTAATTTCCTTGTCTTTTCTCCGCACAGACTTTCCTCCAATGCGTACTCTTGCCCAGTCCTATTTATGTTGACCTGCCTTAAGCCTCATCATACGCCCTCTTCTGGGCTGGTAATCTTGCCTGTTATAGCACTGGCGGCGGCAACTGCTGGATTTGCCAGATAGACCTCTGATTTGGGGCTACCCATCCTGCCGACGAAATTACGGTTGGTAGTGGAGATGCAGCGCTCTCCGGCTGCCAGAATTCCCATATACCCACCAAGGCAGGGGCCACAGGTTGGGGTGCTGACTGCCGCTCCAGCCTTGATAAATAGCTCTATCAGTCCCTCTCTTAAGGCATCAAGATAGACCTGTTGTGTGCCGGGGATGACAATGCAACGTGTTCTCGGATGTACCTTTCTTCCCTTCAATACTTGGGCGGCCAGCCGTAAATCTTCGAGGCGGCCGTTGGTGCAGCTACCAATTACTGCCTGGTCAATTTCTATCCCGCTCACCTGGCTAACTGGTTTAGCATTAGCTGGCGAGTGAGGCAAGGCAACCTGGGGCTCTATAGCCGAAACATCATACTCAATAACCTTGGCATATTCGGCATCATCTGGTTCATAGGTGGTGTAGGGGCGTTTTGCCCGGGGTTTAACATAATCTAATGTTTTGCCATCTACCCTGAAGATGCCGGCTTTAGCTCCGGCTTCAATAGCCATATTAGCCATAGTAAACCGTCCGTCCATGGATAGCGTATCTATTGCCTCACCAGTGAACTCCATGGCTGAATAGAGAGCACCATCCACTCCAATATTGCCGATGGTATACAGGATTAAGTCCTTACCCCCCACCCATCTCCCCAGATTTCCCTGATAGACCAGCTTGATGGTCAGCGGCACCTTCATCCAGATGTCACCAGTCGCCATGGCGGCGGCAATATCAGTCGAGCCCATACCGGTAGCAAAAACACTCAGGGCACCGTAGGTGCAGGTATGCGAATCGGCTCCGATAACTACATCTCCGGGCAATACCAAGCCCTGCTCAGGTAGTAGTACATGCTCGATGCCCATCTGCCCCACATCAAAGTGTAGTGTGCCCTGCTCGTAGCAGAAGTCACGCATTAGCTTAGCCTGCTCAGCAGAAGTAATGTCTTTGTTAGGCACAAAGTGGTCAGCCACCATCACTATCTTTTCCGGGTCAAATACCCTGTCTATCCCTAGACGCCGGAACTCTTTTATGGCAATAGGGGCTGTAATGTCATTGGCTAGAATCAGGTCAACTCTTACATTTATGAATTCTCCCGGACTTACTTTTTTTCTATCGGTGTGGGCAGCCAGTATCTTCTCAATTAAAGTCATGTATTTCCCTTTCTCCTAATATTCCAAGGATTTTGTCAAAAGAGTCATTACAACCTTCAAGAATTACGCTTCTTAGCATATCCTCCGTAGCCAATACCTATCTTTTAGACATACTCTTTTTCTCGCTTTACTAAGTATCCTCTCCATGACGCGCATAAAACTGAAAACAGTATAATGCTAACTACGATGCTAATCCACAAGTAAGGAGATTTCTCGTCTCCTTTTCCTACTCCTACATAGAGTAACAAAAACAAAGCCCCGCCTGCCATTAATGCATAAAAGTATAAGAATAATTCATGAGCGCTAATCACCAAAAATTTAAGCTTTTCATAGCCCTTGCCGTAAGATGTGTATTTTTCAAACGATGGATATTCCTCAAGCATCTTCTTCGCCAAACTTGTATGCTCTATGAAGGGAGCACGCCAGCTTTTACATAGAAAGTATCCAATAAGTGATAGGGCAAGTATAAGAAAACCGATATAGATAGCAAATTGTTTAGAAAGCTGTGGATCCTCTGCGGTAAATATGACCGCAAGCAGCCCAGCAACGACTATTCCAAAAATATTGGTAAACCAGAGCCTTTCATTCTCAACATGCCTGGCATGGAGCCAGTGTTGCTCTAGCAACGCTCGTAAGTTTTCAGCCTTTTCTCGCTGCTGTTGACTCATTTTAGCGGTACCTTTGTCTTTTTCTGTTTTTTTGAAATTAAGCAAGCTCAAAGCCGGTGGAGGGGATGGGGAGAAATAATACAATCCGTATGGCTAAGGTCATACTCACTGAGACTCATTATAATTTCGGCACTTCAGGTTCAAAAGTCTATCCAGCTATTTTCTTGGCTGACAGTAACCGATTAAGGGCATTCATATAGGCTTTAGCGCTGGCGACAACAATATCAGTATCAGCTCCCCGTCCGGTATAGGTTACTCCCTCACTTTCTATCCTTATCAGCACCTCACCAATGGCGTCGATACCTTCGGTTACTGATTTAACACTGAATTCAGTAAGCACATTAGGCACTCCTACCAGCCTATTAATTGCCTTGCATACGGCATCAACCGGGCCTGTGCCCAGGGCAGCATCAGCCAGCATCTGACCATCAAGAGTAGTGAGCCTGACGGCGGCGGTGGGAATCCCCCTATCACCGCAGGTTACCTGTATGCGGTCGAGGTGATAGATTTCAGAGGTAGTGCGTTGCTCCTCGGCGACCAGAGACTCGATATCTTTATCGGTAATTTCCCTCTTTTTATCAGCAAGCTCTTTAAAGGCGGAAAAAGCCCGGTTAAAATCTTCCTCGGATAAGCTATAGCCTAATTCCGCCAGTCGCTCATTAAAGGCATGCCGTCCACTGGTTTTACCCAGTACCAGACTGCTGGAGGGAATGCCTACTGTCTTAGGTTCCATTATTTCAAAGGTTTTCGGCATCTTGATAACACCGTCTATGTGAAGACCTGATGAATGACGGAAGGCATTGGCACCAACAATAGCTTTGTTAGATTGAACCACAAAACCGGTCAACTCGCTTACCAGTCGGCTGGTTTTATAAATTTGCGTCGTATCAACATTGGTAGTCAGGTTGAAAAAGTCATGTCGGGTCTTGATTGCCATGACGATTTCCTCAAGCGAGGCATTGCCAGCCCTTTCCCCGATGCCATTAATGGTGCACTCCACCTGCCTTGCCCCTCGCTTGAGTGATTCCAGACTATTAGCTACGGCTAGACCAAGGTCATTATGGCAATGAACACTAACTATGGCTCGCTCAATATTGGGGACATTCTCAAAAACTCCTTTAATAAGAGCACCGAACTGGTCAGGTATGGCATAACCTACAGTATCAGGGATATTGACAGTAGTAGCCCCAGCGTCAATAACTGCCTGCAGGATTTGGTAAATATATTCCGGCTCGGTTCTACTGGCATCCATTGCCGAGAACTCAACGTCATCACAGTATTTCCTGGCGCGTGCAACCGTGTTGCAGGACATCTCCAGAATTTCCTCACGGCTCTTCCTGAGTTGATAGAAAAGATGTATATCTGAAGAGGAGAGAACTATGTGAATTCGCGGCCGCTCAGCCCCTTTGACTGCTTCCCAGCTCTGGTCTACAGCTTCAAGATTGGCGTGGGTTAGAACACAAATTACAGGGGTACGAACCTCCTTGGAAATGAGACTTACTGCCTCAAAATCACCTGGCGAGGTCACCGGAAAGCCAGCTTCGATAACATCTACACCAAGCTTTTCCAGTTGCCTGGCTATCTCCAGCTTTTCCTGGATATTCAGTGTTCCCCCGGCTGCCTGCTCGCCATCCCGTAAAGTGGTATCGAAAATGGTTACCCTGTCCATATGTCACCTTCTATATAACAACTTCTTCACTTTCCCTTAAGCCAGGGCATCATCTGGCGTAGTTTAGCACCAACCTCCTCAATAAGGTGTTCTGACTCCATACGCTTCAGGGCATTATAGACCGGGCGACCCGCCTGGTTTTCCAATATCCATTCTTTAGCAAAGGTACCGTCCTGAATCTCAGCCAGAATTTGTTCCATTTCCCCTTTGACCATGTCATCAATAACCCGTGGCCCCCGCGTATAATCACCATACTCAGCAGTATCGCTGACGGAGTAGCGCATATAGCTCAAGCCACCCTGGTAAATCAGGTCAATAATAAGCTTAAGCTCGTGAAGGATTTCAAAGTAGGCTATCTCTGGCTGATAGCCAGCCTCAACCAGTGTCTCAAAGCCGGCCTTTATCAGAGAGGTAACTCCTCCGCACAGCACTGTCTGCTCACCGAAGAGGTCAGTCTCAGTCTCTTCAGCGAAGGTTGTTTCTATTACTCCGGCTCGGCTACAACCGATGCCCTTGGCATAGGCAAGGGCTATATCTCTTGCCTTGCCTGAAGCATCCTGATGAACCGCTATTATTGCTGGCGATCCTATGCCTTCAGTATAAAGTTGCCTCAGTATATGTCCGGGGCACTTGGGAGCTATCATCACAACATCAATTTCAGGTGACGGAATAATTTGTCCATAATGGATGTTAAAACCATGAGCAAACATCAAGGTATTACCTGGGGCTAACCCCTTTTCAATAGACTGATGGTATATGTCTCGATGCAACTGGTCAGGAACCAGCATGACAATGATATCGGCTTCCTTGGCTACCTCAGCCGCGGTTAGCACTTTGAAGCCAGCCTCTTTGGCATTATTCCAGCCAGCACTTCCTTCTGCCTCAGCCACCATTACCTGGCAACCACTATCCCTGAGGTTCTGAGCATGAGCATGCCCCTGACTTCCATAACCGACAATACCAACTACTTTACCTTCGAGCAGCTTTAAGTTGCAATCACCATCGTAATAAATTGTAGCCATGGTCATTCCTCCTTTTTTATTGCTGAATCCGATTAGTGCGGTTTTACTAGAAATACCGGGCTGGAGACTCCATGCAGAAGATTGGCGGTAATACTGCCATAGACCAACCGGCTGAGTCCGGAGCGCCTGTGAGTTGCCATTATAATTAGATTAAAAGGATTTTTATTTGTGTAGTTAACTATCTCATCAACCAGCGCCGAAGTAGCGTTCATTAGTTATCTCTGCCACCTCAATTAACTCTTTATCCCTGAATTGTTTGGCAACCACTTATCGTATGCTTCTATTCGATTTTCTCCATATCTTCCCCGCAGCATACTAGAGTGCCACCGCCGACCTTTGTTACCGTTACCTCGTTGCCGCAGATATTACAGTGATACTTCTCGCCGGCCTTTTCAACAGCCATATCTCAAGTCTCCTTTTTATTAGAATATGTTGTAGGCTTTAATATAGTCGTCTGTGTATTCAATTGTTAATGCAAGAATCTGCCATAGGATATTGGATGCACTCTTTGGTATGCAATCTGCTGGCTTTACTGGCGCCTGATCTATAGTAGCGTCGGTAGGTCTTTGGAGGCCTCTTCGGTTATGCTGAGCCCGCTGTCTGCCGCTTCCTGCTTTCTCTTAATCGCCTCAGCAACGCCAGCCGATTTAGTATAATATTGCCTCACCTTTTCCACATCCTTAAGCTGTGATAAGATGACGACTAAATCTATTACACCCCTCTCCCCGGGATAGTCACCACTTCTTATTGTAGCTTGAGGAGCTATACTCCGAAGGTAGTCGCCAAGCTCCTTAATCAGGTCCATATTCATTTCATTAGCTGGAGCAGATATCAGATATAGTGCGCTCGTTGCATCCTTGGGGTCACACTGGATAGATAATTCACTTATGGTCTTATCCATTGCCTGGATTCCCTTATGGGTCTCGGTGCTCTTCTTCCTGAAGTTACGTGTCACTCCAAAGGGTAACTTAATCCGCGGTAATACCGATTTGCCGCTACCTATCGCGGTCCATCCTGATAGAGTCTGCATTATATCTCCAGCATCGAGCATCCTGGTTCCAATACGTTTTGCTTTCTTTTCTTCGCCAGCACAAAGCAGATTATAGAATGGCTCAACAATTAGTTCATTAATTTTGGCTACGTTACTTCTTAGAGAAAAATCTTTTCTAATATACCTCTGATTCTCAATCAGAAATACACCATCGGCTACTGAATAAACAGATTTTAGACATATGGCAGTGTTATAGACAGTTCTGTCCTCTGTTTGCTCTTCATGTTCAAAGGGAAGGACAATAACAGCGTACACTCGTTTATCCGCATAGCGCTCTTTTAGGCGCTGTATCATTATTGGTGTTGCTCCAGAGCCAGTGCCGCCAGCAGCACCAGCGATAACTAAGAAAGCATCTGTCTCATAGAATCGTTTGGTTGACCTTATAGCATCAATAACTTTATCACTATCCGCTCTAGCTATTTCTGCACCAAGCTCGCTTAGCTTGGCTACACCATGCCCTCTGGTCTTTTCACCACCAAGAAGAATTCGATGCTGGTAGTCAGCCTTTATGGTGGATAGCCCGCTTAAATCAGCAGCATCAGTGTTTACTGCGAAGGCACCGGTGATTATCTCGATCCCGCGCTGACTACGCGCTTTTCTATTTAATCGGGCAAATCCATCAGCAATCCTGCCACCACATTGTCCAAAACCAACAACTACTAATTTCATCACGTACCTCCTATTGCTTATATTGAAAAAGGCTTCACTAATCCTAGTAAACTAATTATCCGGGCGTCCTTTTTGCAGCCTCCAATTCGTCACACCAGATTAGAATATTGGTATCTTAAAGTTATTCACATGTGGGGATTTGAGTTTAGTCCTCCTCCGATACTTTGTCAATATAGTATAACACAAAGATGAAACCTCGTTCCTGAAGAGTGTAAGCTTTAACTTTGGAGAGGGAAATTATGATATGGTAATTAGCAAGACCGCATAATTAGGACTGTTAAGACCACAGACAGTATGATGAGGAGTAATGCGATTATGGAGCCCCCTAGCAAGATATATCGGATGGGCAGTTGTACTAGCCCACTATCTACGTCCTGCAGTCTTGTAGTCTTAGGAACTTCGGCCCATGGAACATCTTCAGAGGACAAATCAGTTTCCTCTACAGACTGCCCATGTAGTTTCCCTTTCTCACTTTTCAGTAAATCAGGCGGAATGTCTTCAGAGGGCAAACCAGTCCTCTCCACCCATTGCTGATATAGTTTCGCTTTTCTTCTTCTCCCCAAATAGTTCAATATGTTTCCCATCGTACTATTAACCTTAGAAAGCAATACCCAAGTTTTATATTTTCAGTGTATCTGCAACGATTATATCTGTCAATAGTCTTAAATATGGGGGTGAACCCGTGACCGTCTGGAATGTAGTTACGACTTTGGAAAGGGGAGGTGCTTAGCCTGCCTTACTAAAATACTAAAAATAACTAGTACTATTTATCTATTTACAATTGGCATATATCATTTAGAATTGTGTTAGCATGTTAAACTCAGATGGTAGCTGGAATTATTGTCTGGGGCCAACTAAATAGCTTGAATTTAGCACGGAGGTGGGAAATGATAGAAGTTACCGAGAGTGCCCGACAGGAATTGAAAAGGATACTATCTTCCAACGTAGATAACTCGTATGCACGCTTGCGGCTGATTGCTAGGGACCAAGGACATTTAGGTTTTGGCATAGACGTAGAGTTGCCGGGTGATGAGGTAGTAGAACACGAGGGCTTAGGACTGTTACTCGTGGAACACGAACTAGCCACTAGCCTTAAGGGAATCACCATTGATGTCGATGACACTGCCGAGGGGATTCAACTAGTTATGCACGAGAAGTCGTAAAGCCAGCAATCAATATGTCACAGTTCGCTCGGTCGTGCAACTTCATTCCAGTCTTGCGGAAGTTACCCAGTGGCGGGTGTCAGGATGATGCCGCACCGTCAAACATGACCAACCGTAGGTAATGATTGCGGTTAATTACGTCAAGAGTTTAAGGCTATAAGCTAAACCTAATTTAACCTTAGGAAGTCGTATTCTAATTCATTATTCTTGGGTTAAATTATATTAAATCAAAGTCAATCACAGAGGGGCGACGCCCCTCTCTAAAACCTCTTCCTCCCCTCCTTTGAAGGAGAGGAGGAGTAAGGGGGTGAGGTAGAATAAATAACCTCTCAATATTTGGTGATTGTGAGATAATACTCATCCCCTTTCTTCTCAATGGAAACAGTGCAGCCGGTGCCTTCGGCCAGGCGCTTAACGTTATCCCGTGCGGCTGCATTGTCAACAATAGTCACCACTGTCCCTTTATCTAACTTTCGCAGCACCTTATTTGTCTCGATGACCGGGTGGGGGCAGGTTAATCCACGAGCATCTACCTCTTTTCTGTCCATAATTCCTCCCTTGAAATGTAAATTCTGTACCCGTCAGCAGCGCTCTCCACTTTATAGGGGAGTTGCAACGCTCGAGATGTCCTGATAATACTGTCCCGAGCGCCAGCTTCATCAGCCAGCACGACAATAAGTTCACCCGCCTTTGCCTTGCGGATGGCTTGAACTGTCATCTGCTGCGGCATTGGGCAAGATAACCCTCTCGTATCCACAGTTATGGGCATTTTTAGTATCCTAAAGGCTATGATTTGCTGTGTTCATATTGTTCATGTTTGGTATTAGGACAATCGCACTCGCATCAGGAGACCGAGGCAGATGGTGATTACTAGACTTAGGATAACAGCCAATGGGCCAAAGGCTGAAGGCCCAGCACCGCTGCTTGCTAGACCAAAGTTATGGGCAATGGCTGCTCCAGCGAATAGTCCCAGAATGGTTACCCCAGCATCGGTATCGCCCTCTCCTGCCAGTATCAATTGCCGTAGCGGACAGCCACCTACCAGGGTAGCTGCCAGCCCAACCAGAACCATACCCAGGAAGTTCCACAGGTGGTTGCTATGAGCCGCTGGTTGCCCACTAAAGCCCAGGTGGAATTGACCGAGGATAAGATTGAAAATCAGGGCTCCGATGAAGCAAGCTACCACTGCACTCATCAGATAGCTGTCCCTGATTAAGAAAATATCGCGCCAGGCGCCAACAAAACACATTCTAGTCCTCTGAGCCAGAAACCCGACCAATAGCCCCGCCCCAAGGGATATGCCAAGGACAGCATGTTGAGAGCCAGGCCCTTTCTCACTGGCGAAAATGAACCCCGGCTGGAAAATAGCCAGCAGTAGCAGAACAATCATAGTCAAAGGAATTATCCAGCCGGCGGCAGCGGGAATTCTTATAGCTCTGCCAAGATTATACCCTCGTTTAAGGAAGAAAATACCAGCCAGGGCACCGATGGTAACACCAGCTAACCCCGTGATGCCATTGAGGTCACCACCGGCTAGTCTAAGTGTGGCACGAATGGGGCAGCCGAGAAAGACCAGGGCTCCTATCATTACCAGGGCACCCAATAAGAAACGAACCAGAGGAGAGGAACCACCCCTGGCTCTAAATTCACCAAAAGCATAAGCAGCTATAAAGCTACCCAAAACAAATCCCGGAATCTCAGGGCGAATATACTGGACGACCCCGGCGCGGTGTAGCCCAAGCGCGCCGGCTATGTCTCGCATAAAGCAGGCGACGCATACGCCCATATTCGGTGGATTTCCCCATTTGACCAGCAGAGCTGCCAGGACCCCCATGACCAGCCCAGCGAGGATAATCAGAATTTTTGGCGTCAAGAATCGCCGCATAAGAACCCCCTTCTATATTGCTAGTTGCTATTTGTCCGTAAGTATCGACGTTAGCAGTGGAGAAAAACTCCCTCCCACTTGTCATGCGTCAGGTCTTCTGAAGCACCCTGATTACCCTCCTTTCCATGTGAAGTATGAATTGATAATAAAAAGCGATAGTCATCTACCAGAGAACTCCAGACTATCGCTTAATTGGCTTCTATTAAAAATGGAAGATGGAAGCTTATAGTGTCACCTAGGGTGGGCTAAGCCCCTGAGGACGGAAGCTCTTTGAGCAGATGACTGATGCAGAACCTGCACCAAGCTGCGCAGCTCAGTTTCAGGTGAAGATCAGACGTTGTAACCGAGTCATCGTGCTCACCTCCTTCTACCCTGCTTTTTATGGTCTCCGTTTATTGCCCTGTAGTCAACGCTATGGCTCCGATGAGGATGCGGGCGTAACCACACGTGGCTCCTTTTTATAGACAAGCTTGGCTAGCCAGATACTCATCTCATATAGAATAATTAGTGGAATGGCGATAAGGCTCTGGTTTATCGGGTCAATGGTAGGGGTAATTATGGCGGCCAGGATAAAGGCAATTATAATGGCTGCTTTTCGTCTATCAGCTAACCACTTTGGCTTAATAATACCAAGCCTTGCTAAGAAAGTCGTTAGTACTGGCATCTCAAAAACGAGGCCAACGGCTAACAGTAATCTAGTCACAATGTTGATATAATCCCGAATCCTGGGCTCAATAGTGATAGTGGCTATGTCGCCGGTGGCTATGTCACTACCGAAGGTAAGCAGGAAGTTTGTTACTCGTGGTATCAGGATGAAATAGCCAAAGGCGACACCGATGGCAAACATTAGGGCTAACCAGGGGAGCATCAGATAAACATACCTTTTTTCCTTGCCAGTGAGCGCCGGGGAGACGAACATAATAAGTTCATAAGTCAGGTAGGGTAGTGCCAATATAATACCGCTGATCAAGCACACTCTCATAATAGTGCCAAGCATCTCGGTCATCTCAATGGCTTGGAGTTCGATACCTTGGGCGGGAGAAATTAGAATGCCAAATATCTCTTTGTAGAATATGAAGGAGAGAGTAGAAGTAATTACTACTACGATTAGGCTTCTAATCAAGCGCTTTCGTAGTTCGGCAAGATGACTGAGGACGGTCAGTTTCCCTTTTTCGTTACTCATTTTATCGCTAACGTCTCATTAGTCTTTCGGGCCAGCCGTCTCTGCACCATCAGATTTTGCTGTGTCTGCATCTGACGACTCTTTGATTTTATCGTCATTGCTAGCCCTTGACTGAGACGGGCGGTCTTTTTCTTCTACCTTTAATTCTTTGGTCACTGTTGTTGTAAGGTCAAAGGTAGCTTTCCTCAAGGTGCGTACCGTTTTGCCTAGCATGCTGGCAATCTCTGGTATCTTTCCCGGTCCCCATATTATCAGGGCCACGAGTAAGATTAATAATACTTCCAGCGGTCCCATGTCAAAAAAACTCATTACCTTCACCTCACTACTGACTATTTCAAGACTAAGTCAGAAAGTCAGCCGCACCTAGAGGCACAGATTTTCTGCCTGTGGCTATTTTCTTGGTATCTTTTCTTATTGAATTATAGAAGCTTATGAGGGAATCTTCAATCTCTGGAAATTAATATTTTCGAAATTACAATTATGATGACGCAATTCAAGGTCTTGCCAACAGCTACTGCTTAGTGTATACTGTATAAAATTCAATTCTGGTTGGGAGGTGGACCTCGTGGAACAACTAAATTTCCCCAAATGTCAAAAGTGCAAGACTGGAGACTTAGTGCCCCTATCCGATTTTGGTAGTCAAGGGGCAAACATTCATTACAAAGCATGGGTTTGCACCAATCCTGATTGCGGCTTCAACCTTAAAATCAGGAATGGAGATGTCTATCTTGATGAACCCATTATGAGCGGAGCACTGCATAGTAGTCGCTCTCGCTAGAATATTCAGCGTCTCACTCTAAAGTTTCAGGTTATGAATGATGAGTGTGCTTCCTCAATTAGCTAAACTTAGGGAGGTGGCACTCGATCTTTTATTTCCGCAGTGGTGTATTGGCTGTGGGAAGGCGGGTAATTTTATTTGCTATTCCTGCCGCAGTTCGCTACCGCGAGTTATGCCTCCGCTTTGTCCCAGGTGTGGTAGACCTCAGCCCAGTGGCATAGTTTGTCCAAGCTGTGTTAGTTGGCAAGCAGAGATAGATGGAATTCGCTCCCCATTCCGCTTTGATGGAATAGTGCGTCAAGCTATCTATCAGCTAAAGTACAGAAACCTTAGAGCTCTGGCGGCACCGCTGGCTAGATTGCTAAACAATTATCTGATTACCAACCCGGTGCCTGGGGAGGTTCTAGTGCCAGTGCCACTACATCGAAAGCGATTAAGGGAGCGTGGCTACAATCAATCCAACCTGCTATCTAGAGAGCTAGGTAAGCTTACCAACTTACCGGTTGTAGATGATTGTCTTATCCGACAGCGGTACGCTCCCACTCAAACCAAGACATTGACTGTAGAAGAAAGACAGAGAAATGTAGCTGATGCGTTTACTTGCTGTGAACATAGGTTACAGGATAAGCAAGTGTTGCTTATTGATGATGTCTGTACTTCAGGAGCTACCCTTGATGCCTGTGCCACGGCGCTCAAAGCAGCCGGTGTTGCATCAGTGTGGGGACTGGCTCTAGCCAGAGAGATTTGAAGGAACTAGCCGGAGAATAGTTGATAGGCAAATCTCTTCCCAGAAGATTTTAGTCTAATTACTGGAAGCTAACCAGTAATTAGATCGATAAAGGGTGGCGATGACGAAGGTTATAGGTCTTACTGGAGGCATAGGTAGCGGCAAGAGCACCGTATCGCAGTGCTTGGCTGAACTGGGTGCCATCATTTTGGATGCGGATGAGGTAGGGCATGAAGCATTCAAGCCTAATACCGAGGCGTGGCGTGAGGTAGTGGCTACTTTCGGTAGGCAGATTCTTACCCCCAGTGGTGAAATTGACCGTAAAAAGCTAGGGGAGATAGTCTTTAGTAATCCTGAGTTTTTATCACAGCTGAACCAAATAATGCACCCTAGGATGTATGATTTGGTGAAAGCTCAGATTGAAGAATACCGGCGACAGGGAGTAAATGTGGTGGTGCTTGAAGCTGCCATCTTGATTGAGGCTGGCTGGACTTCACTGGTGGACGAGATATGGATTACTGTAGCTTCTGAGCCTACGGTGCTTGAGCGCCTCAAGAAGCAGCGCGGCCTAGAGGAGAAACAAACCCTGGCTCGTATCCACTCCCAATTATCTACGGAGGAGTGGGTAAAGAATGCCGATGTCCTAATCAATAATGATGGTGACCTTGATGAGGTGAAGGTCAGGGTAAAGGAGCTATGGGAAAGGCTTCACGCATAAAGATTACAGCTTGAATACTCTTGGCAGTATTATTGAGTGAAAAATTAACCAGTTATTATCTATTCTCAGCTTCCTTGAGCAGGTAGACATTCTTTGCCACCTCTATCAGGTCAGGGTTGTTACTACTATATTCAATATTCCTGTTCTGTGCCCCGTCATAAACGCGAGTATAAATGACAGAAATCCCGTTTTTCCTTAGGAAGGTAGTGTTGCTGCTGCCACTCTTAAGGAAGGCATAGGCTTCGTTATCTTTGGCTGTGGGCAGCAACAGGTCAAATATCCAGGGGAAGATTACTAGGAAAGGGAGGGCCAAGACTAATGCTATCCCTAAGCTGTGCTTGAAGTTACCTTTTAGATTGAGTAGGATGTAGGGAGCGAGTACGATGATTGGGCAAAGGTTGGAATCAGACAGGTGAAGAAAGCAGCTTCCAAACCAAACCCCTCCCGCTGAGCCAGGACATAGACGGCTAGGACGGTAATTATGAAGATGATGCCTGGGGAGTATCTGAAGATAATCATCCATGAGATGCCGCGCATCTGCTGGAAGATGCCCTAGAACAGGTGGAAGCCAGCTTCTAGATTGAAACTGAGACTATATGTTGATTGACCGAAAAAGGGCTCAACAAAGGTGGTACTACCTGTCTGAAGCATTGCCTTCGAGTAAGCTATATGCACCCATTCATCAACATGAAGCGGGTAGGGGTAATTGAGGTGCGGAATGAAAGCGATATAAAAGGCTAGCCCCAGTACGGACAATAGCATTAAATAGTCAAGCTGAAGGGTTTTACGAACATTAAGTAACGTCATATACCGTCCAAGCTAAATATTGATAGAGAGGAAAATAGAACGTGGATTGGCTATCTCCGATTAGAGCGATCTTCGATTTTGTTCTCCCCTTCCTTAATAATGTACCCATCATTAGGGCAATACTGGGTTTCATATTAGTATTTTTTCTGCCTGGCTTTGCCTGGACTCTCGTCTTCTTCAAGCAGATAAACATCATAGGAAGGGTGGCTTTTTCTCTGGCACTATCCATAGTTGTCGTAACATTTAGCCTTCTTTTGGCAAATAGGCTGTTTGGGATTAAGCTTACCGGGTTTAACTCTGCTCTAATTATCATTGTTATTACTATTCTACCCGTAGCGGCCTATTAGCTCAATAGACTCATAGGGCGAAGGAGGGGGAGTGACACATAGGATTATTTATTTTCTTTCCCTGGACCAGGTGACTCTGTCGGTCAATTTGAGCTTACCTGTTAGGGACATGAATTAACCAGGCAGGAAGAATGCTGTTATTCGGGCACATTGGGGTTACAGCGGGGGTAGTTAAAGCGTGTGATATCTTGACGTCTATGAATAGAACTGATAGTAGTCGCCAGCCTGATTCTGGTTTGAACTTTAGTACAATTATCGGTAAGAAGCGATTACGTCTTCACTATTTACTGAATGGGATAAAGGGTTGGCTAGGTTCAATTGATTATCGTATAGTATTGCTGGGCTCGCTTCTACCTGATATTATTGACAAGCCAGTGTGGTTTTTCGTCACTGGTGCTACTTCCCTTAGTGGGCGCGATTATGCGCATACTTTACTGTTTAACCTGGTTTTGTTTTTTGGCGCTTTGGTTCTTATTAGATACAGAAAACCCTGGTTGTTAATTATCTCGTTATCCAGCTTTATACATCTTGTCCTTGACCAGATGTGGAATAGCCCGGTGATACTACTGTGGCCTCTACTTGGTCCATTTTCTAAGAAGGAGACGGTGGGTTGGTTGTCTAATATATTTCAGGTGTTGTTTTCGTACCCAGAAGTATATATTCCAGAAATTATAGGGCTTGTTATAATGTTACTTTTTGCTTACAGATTAGTGAAAAGGAGAAGTGTCATTAGTTTTATCAGGGATGGGGCTGTTGGTTAATAGGGGATGGTTATTACCTTATATCAACTCGACATAAAATAAGATAATATGTAGGTTATTTCCCGGACTGAGGAGAGTGAAGTTGTATGATGTAGCCGTCATAGGTGGTGGGCCAGCCGGAAGCCAGGTAGCTTATCAGTTGGCTGGCATGGGGTATGGGGTTTTGGTGGTGGAACAGAAGGAGGGACTGGGAGAACCAGTTTGCTGCACTGGTATTATTAGCCAGGAGTGTGTTAGCTCCTTTGCCATTGATGAGAGTGTTATTTTCAGGCGGGCAAACAGTGCCAAAATTTTTTCGCCTTCGGGTAAGCTGCTCAGCCTATGGCGGCGAGAAACTCAGGCTTGTATTGTAGACCGGGCAGCTTTTAATATGGCGTTAGCCAGCCGGGCTCAAGGTAAAGGAGTGGAATATGTGTTTAATAGCGAGGTTAGGAGTATAGAGGTCGGGAATGATAAGGTTAGCATTGAGGCAGTCCTTCAGGGAGGGTTCAACCGTTTCGAGGCGAGAGTGGTAGTTGTTGCCACTGGCTTTGGCTCAAGACTGGTTGAGGGGCTGGGTTTGGGTAAAATTGATGATTTTGTTATGGGAGCCCAGGCTGAGGTAGAAACGACGGGGGTGGATGAGGTGGAGGTCTATTTGGGTCAGGAGATAGCTCCTGCCTTTTTTGCCTGGCTGGTGCCAACCTCACCTCTGAGAGCTCTAGTTGGGCTACTATCCCGTCATAGCTCAGGGCGTTATCTGAAAAAGTTAATGTCATCCCTGCTGTCCCAGGGGAAAATAGCTTCGGCTGAGGCTGAGCTGAGCTATGGTAGAATCCCGTTAAAACCGTTAGCTAGAACCTATAATGACCGGCTGCTGGTAGTGGGAAGCGCTGCCGGACAGGTAAAGCCCATCACTGGTGGTGGCATCTATTATGGTTTACTGTGCGCTGACATAGCGGCTGGTAATTTGCACCAGGCGTTGAAAAGTGACTTCCTTTCTGCCAAGAATCTGGCTAATTATGAGAGAAAGTGGAAAAGGAAGCTGGGGCGGGAACTGAGAGTAGGCCACTGGGCCCGGAAATTTTATGAACGCCTAGACGATAACGCGGTTGACAGGATGTTTGACATAATGAAGTCTAATGGCATTGATAAAGCTTTAATTGAGGAGGATGATTTGTCCTTTGATTGGCATGGTAAGGTAGTGTTGAGTTTGATAGGACATCGGGCATTGTCTAAGCTTATCAAGGCGATGAAGATTCCATTTTCTGTAGAAGGGAAAGGTTCAAAAGGGTTATAATAATACAGGAGGTTCCTAAGAGATGGGTAATGTTGGTCAGAATCTAAGCCTAGGTGAGGCAGTTAGTCGTTTTCTGACTGACTTACCACTTGGAGAGAGAGGGTCAAGCCAGCAAGAGATATACAGGTTTATTCGCTGGTTTGGAGGGGAACGGCCTTTTGCTGGACTTACTGCTGCTGAGGTAGCTAACTATGCTGAGCGGTTATCAATATCAGATACTGATTACATGAGGAAGCTTGAGCGGATACGAGCCTTCCTGATTTATGCTAAGAAAAAGGGATGGGGTAAGACTAATCTAGCCATTCACCTTAAGGCTAGGAAAGGGAAAACTAAACTGCAGTCTTCGTCCAGACAAGGTTCACTAGGGGCTGTCCTTTTAACACAGCAGGGGTATGTTGAACTGGAAGCAGAGCTGGCTGTTCTTCAGAGTAAGCGCTCTCAGGCTATTGAAGAAATACGTAGAGCAGCCGCCGATAAGGATTTCCGCGAGAATGTACCTCTAGAAGCGGCTAGGGAGCAGCGTGGGCAATTAGAGGGGCGGATTATGGAGCTGGAAGAAACTCTGAAGTCAGCGGTTGTTATTGATGAGAAACAGACAGCTACAACCAGGGTAGGTATTGGTGATAATATTATCCTCTGCGACCTTGACTCTGGCGAAGATTTGTATTATACGCTCGTTAGCTCTAGAGAGGTAGACCCGACTAAAGGGAAGATTTCCAATGCCTCACCTATAGGTCAGGCCGTTATTGGTAAAGTTCAGGGGGACATAGTAGAGGTAAGAGCGCCGGTAGGTATGTTGCGCTATCAGATTAGGCAGATTGAGCGTTAACTAACTTTATCAGTTTCCTCTTTAATCCCGCTTGTATGAAATTCCAAATTCTTCTCTAGGATAGCCCTAGGTCATCGCTTACTCGGACACTGTTATAGCCTGAGGATTATTGACAAAAAGAAAATTTAGGTTTATTATTTCTTACTTCCGTTAAGGATGTTAGGACTGGCTAGGAGGAATTAGCGATGATAGATGAACAGGATAAAACCCTGCAAGCACTTCAAATTGCTATCCATATGGAAATCGACGGCAAGGAATATTATCTGAAAGCCAGCCAAGAAAGTAGTAATGAGCTGGGTAAGAAGCTGTTGGAGTCGCTAGCTGCTGAAGAAGACATTCACCGGCAAAAGTTTGAGGAGATATATGATACTATACGAAATAAGGAGGCTTGGCCGGTAACTGATTTTCAGCCTCATGGTGGCAAAAGACTGAGAACTATATTTGCCAGGGTAACTGAGGAGATAGGCTCTAATGTAGAGGTTCTGACTACTGAGCTTGGTGCTATAGAAAAAGCAATGGACATGGAAAATAAGACCCAAGATTTCTATAGAAGCCAGGGGGAAAAGGCTAAATATGATGCTGAGAGGGATTTTTATCAGAGTTTGGCTGCTGAAGAAAGGGAACACCATCTAATTCTCATTGACTACTATGAATACCTCAAAGACCCAGCAGGGTATTTTGTTAGAAAAGAGCGTCCGTCTTTGAATGGTGGCTGAGTAAGCAGGGTATGATTCCAATAGTTTAATAGGGGAAGGCATGAAATGAACCTTAAAGCCCTATACACTATAAGCTATGGCCTCTATGTAATAGGTTCCAGGAAGGGAGACAGACTCAACGGGCAAATCGCTAATACTGTTTTTCAAATCACCTCTGAGCCACCAACTATCGCTGTTAGTATCAACAAAAACAATCTAACTCACGAGTTTATCAAGGAAAGCAAAGTCTTTACTGCTGCTGTTCTCTCCCGGGATACCCCCCTCTCTTTCATTGGTCGCTTTGGCTTTAAGTCAGGCAGAGAAATGGATAAATTTGAGGGCATCAATTATAAAATAGGTGAGACCCAAGCTCCGGTGGTCATTGATAATACCCTAGTTTATATAGAAGCTGGGGTAATCCAAGACTTGGATGTGAGAACGCACACTATTTTTGTTGGAGAACTGGTAGGGGCTGAGGTACTGAAAGAAGGTGAGCCAATGACCTATGCTTATTATCACCAGGTCAAGAGAGGTAGCACTCCCAAGACAGCCCCCAGCTATGTTGAGGAACAAAGCATAGAAACCGTCAGGGCAGCAAAATATAGATGTACTGTTTGTGGTTATGTCTATGACCCGGAACTGGGAGACCCTGATAGTAGTATTAAACCAGGAACGCCATTTGAAGAATTACCTGATGATTGGGTGTGTCCTGTCTGCGGGGTGAGCAAAAGCCAGTTTGAAAAAATGGGGTAGTTAAGGAGGGGATTAATGGACAAGGATAAAGTTATTACTTTACTAAATCATGACCTTGAGGGTGAGCATGGTGCCATCATTCAGTATCTAACCCACGCCTACGCTATGGGTGAGGGTGAGATGGCTTGTGAGGTTGAGGCAATCGCCAGGGAGGAAATGCGTCACCTGGACTGGCTGGCAGAGGCCATAGTTGAACTAGGTGGTGTTCCCAGTCTGGAGCGGGGGAAGATGCGGATAGGTGGTGAGTCAGTGGTTGATTGGATGAAAAACGACGTGCTGCTAGAGGAAGACGGCGTAAATCTATATCAGGAGCACATTAAGCATATTGATGATCCTAAAATCAAACGGTTACTGGAGCGTATCCTGTCTGACGAAGAATCACATCATGGCGATTTTCAACACTTTGTGGATAAGGCGCAGAGGGAAGGTGCCAGGGATATTAGAGGCACCCGTACTGATAGGGTTGTCCAGACTCTTAACTGGGGTATCGAGCATGAATACACTGTTATTCTTCAATATATGTTCCAGTCGTATATGACAACTAACAAAGAGGTTAAGAAGGAGCTGGAAGATCAGGCCATCAATGAGATGCAGCACTTGAGTTGGCTGGCAGAAAAGATAGTTGATATCAGCGCCAATCCCAGGATTGAGCACGCTGAGGTTGACCGATCAACCAAGGTAGCTGATATGCTTCGGGCTGACATCAAAATTGAGCAAGAGGTAGCTGCTGCATATGACCGCGCTGCCAAGGAAACTGAAGACCCTGACTTGAGAGAGCTTCTTATTCGGATGAGGGACCATGAAATATATCATACTGAGGTATTCAGTGACCTACTAAAGAAGGAGTAGCCGCATTAGGGCTCTAATTATCCAACCTCTTTAAGGCTTGTGAGTCCCTCTATTATTCTCTATAGTTCAGCATTCTTATTTCCCATTACGCACTACTCTCCAGTCATTGGTGAAGACGTTCATCTTTTTTCCTCTAACGGAGCTGATGAGTGTGATGCCCAGATTATTAGCTACCTTCACTCCCACGCTAGTTGGCGCCGATATGGAGATGACTATGGGAACACCTTGTTTAGCTACTTTATTCAATATCTCTGAGGAAATTCTGCCACTAGTTACGATTACCCGTTCGTCCGTTGGCATATCTTTCAGGAAGCATTCCCCAAAGATTTTATCAATGGCATTGTGCCTTCCTATATCCTCGCTAAAGATCAGTATGCTTTTTCTGTCACATAAGGCAGCACTGTGAACCCCATGCGTTGCCAAATAGACTTTGGAGCCGTGCTGAAATTCCTTTACCAGAGCAAAAACTTCATCAACTGTTATTTCCATCTGGGACTCTACCTTTTGGCTGGCGGCATCAACCGCACGGAAAAAAGTAGTTCCAGCTCCACACCCCGAAGTTAACATCCGCTTGGACAAGACGTCTTGGGCGAATCCTTTATCCTCCACGGTTTCAAGTCGAACCACACCTTTCTGGTCATCAACTGTCATCTTTTTGATTTCATCTTTGCTGTTAAGTAACCCTTCGGAGAAAAGGAAGCCAGTAGCCAAATACTTTAAATCCATAGGGGAGCAGAGTATAGTTACCAGCTCTTGGTTGTTTAGGATGAGGGTAAGGGGGAATTCTCTGGCAACAACTTCCTCAATGTTACTTTCGCCTTCCTTGGTAACCCGTAATACAGGAAATTTCTCTGTGTTGTCCATTATTTTTAGCTCCTCAACTCCCTTATTGTGTCTCCTGTTCTAACGAGTCCGCCACGAATCACCCTGGCGAAGACACCTTCTTTGGGCATGATGCATTGACCCATCTGGTGGTAGATAGCACACCTGGTATGACACTCCTTACCAATCTGGGTAACCTCTAAAATAGTTTCTTCCCCTATGCGGACCTCTGTGCCAACGGGCAGCAAGACTAGGTCTATCCCTTCAGTGGTAAGGTTTTCGGCAAAATCTCCCGGGCCAACATCAAAGCCGAGACTTTGCATCCTATTAATGCTCTCAATCGCCATCAGACTTACCTGACGATGGCTGCAACAGTCGGCATGAGCATCATCAATAAGGCCATAGTCTTCTTTGATGACACCTTCTGTCATTGGCTCCTTCTTGGTACCTTTTTTCTTGCTCTTACAAACTGCGATTACTTTAGCCATACCGTCATTTCCCTGTCCTTTCTATCGTTCCTTCACCAATAACTGTATCTCCATAGTAAAAGACTACCGCCTGCCCGGGGGTAATTGCCATTTGAGGCTCCTTAAACTTTACATAAACCTTATCTTCGTTCAGGGGTGTTACTGTGGACTCGGCCTCTTTGTGCCTGTATCTTATCTTTGCCTTGACCTCAGTTGGTTGCTTCAAACTTTCTATGGCTATCCAGTTTAGCCCCGAGGCTACAAGTTCGTCCTGATATAATTCTTCTTTCCCCCCTACGGTGATGGTATTTCTTTCGGGGTCAATGTCAGTGACATAGACTGGCTCTGTGGCTGAGACGTCCAGCCCCTTGCGCTGGCCGATGGTATAAAACGATATTCCCCGGTGCTCCCCCAGGATATCCCCCTGTTTATCCAGTATTGGTCCTGGCTGGGCTGTTTCGATAAGAGAAGAGTAATCCCCGGCAATGAAATCCTGACTCTCTGGTTTATTATCGACTCCTAACCCTAGATCAGCAGCCATCTTCCTCACCTCTTTCTTGGTATAGTTACCGATAGGGAAGAGCGAGTGGCCAAGCTGCTCTTGAGTCAGAGATGAGATAAAATAAGACTGGTCTTTACTTATGTCCTTGGCCTTTTTGAGTAGGTAACGGTGCTTACTCTCATCATATTTTACTCGCGCATAGTGGCCGGTAGCGAAATAATCAAACTTAATTCCGTTATCCCTGGTCTTTTCAAGTAGGGCATCAAACTTAATCTTGTGGTTACATCTCAGGCATGGGTTGGGAGTTCTTCCCGATAGGTACTCGCGGCAAAAGTAATCTAGCACTTCCGCTTTGTATTCTTGCCTCAGGTCAAAAAGATGGAAGTCAATTCCTAAAGCTTGTGTCACTTTCCGGGCATCTTCTATATCCTCTTCCTCGCCCGCTCCATAGCAGCTATGCCTCAGCCTATCGTCGGAGGCAGTTTCTCCATCCCATATTTTCATTGTTACCCCGCTGACCTCATAACCTCGCTCTTTAAGAAGCGCTGCGGCAACGGATGAATCTACCCCTCCGCTCATGGCTACTACTACCTTCACTGCATGCCCTTCTCTTTCCATCCGGCAAAGTGTCTTTGCCATCTTACTACCTTCTATCTATATTATAGATTATATTATGGAGAAAAGGTAGCCTAGAGCTAAAGTTGTAGCACTGATAACTGCCAGATAGGTAAGTAGGGTCTTGCCGCCAAATTCCTTCCTTCAAATCAGAATAGTCTCCCAGCTAGTAATTGGCCATACCAACAACAGTACCATCCCGGCGCCGGTGTTCATCCCTTGCGATATGAAGGTATGAACCAAGAGAACACTGGCAGTGGGGACAGCAAAAATAATAAGTCTCCCCCTATATTCTGTTTTAGTTGCCTTTCCTATTTTTACATTCGGCCCACAAACTGGATCTATAACTAGCTGTTCATTTTGAGAAGCGAAAGCTTTGGGCTTGACGCTGATCAAATTTCCAACAAGACCTGTGAGCAAGCCTATCACTATCACAGCGGAGAATATGAAAGCGGTGAACTTTATGCCCAGCAGGGTATAGCAGACCAGAAGAGCAGTTATCGGGGTGGCTGGTGTTGCCACTAGGAACGCTAAAATCAGCCCTAACCTGGCTCCTTTCTAATGGAGACTTACCGTCATTGGAAGGGCGTCTAGGCGTAAATAGGAAGGGCCGTTCCGGCAAGGGTAGAGTAGAGAAGTGGCTTTATACCTTTCCCACCGAGGTGTCTCTCTACCCACTCCGTGGGGATAAACTCGTGGATTAAGCCGCTCAGGAAAAAACCTACTGCCAGGAATGGTGATATTTCAATGAGATAATCCTTAAATACGGCGAAGAATTGGGTTATCAATTACTTACTCACTCGGTGTCGTTATCAGCGTATTGAAGCTGTGGTTGATAGAAGAAACCCTTCGTCTTCCTGCAGAGCCATACTAGAAAGAGCATAAAGGGAACTTCCGTGAGAACGCCAACCACTGTAGCCAGCACTGCCCCTGAAGAGAGGCCAAAGACGGTTATTGCCACGGCAACAGCTACCTCAAAGTGGTTGCTTCCACCGATTATCGCCGTCGGTGCCGCATCCTCATAGGGAAGGCGGATTTGCTTAGAGATGAGGTAGATGATGGCGAAGTCGATAAAGATGTTACAAAATATTCCGATGGCGATTATGCCGACGGCTGCTGGAAGCTCTGTGATTACACCTCCTTGTAGACTGAATAAGACCACTAGAGTGATGAGGAGAGCGATTATTGACACAGTACGTAGTGGAGGGACGAACCTCGATTCAAACCATTCTGTACCCTTTTGTGTAATTATCCAGCTCCGGGTAAAGTAACCAAATAAGAGGGGAAGGCCGATATAGACCGCTACTGAAAAGGCTATGGTCGCCCAGGGTATGATAATCCCTGAAATGCCTAGTAGGAGTTGAGCCATCGGGGCGTAGAGAACCACCATTGATAGTGAGTTTATGGCTGTCATTACCAGGGTATGTCCCATATTCCCTTCTGCCAGATAGCTCCACATCAAAACCATAGCTGTGCAGGGGGCAACTCCGAGGAGAATCATTCCTGCCCGATAGGACTGGGCAATCTCGGGGGATAGAAAACCTTTGAAAATCACGTCCATAAATAGCCAGGCGAAGAAGGCCATAGTGAAGGGTGATAACACCCAATTGGCAAAAAGGGTGGTGATTATCGGCTTTGGGGTTCTGACCGCCTTTATCACATCCCTGAATTCTATCTGTACCATTATGGGATAGATCATCAAGAACAGTAGGAGAGCAATTGGGATAGAGACATTAGCAACAGTGAGCCCACCTAATATATCAGGGACTTGAGGGAAAGCTTTTCCCAGACCTATGCCAGCGCCGATGGAAAGCGCTACCCACAGGCTCAGATATTTCTCCCAAACTCCAAGCCTTCTCTCTTTTTCTTGAGCCATATTACGCTTTATTTTCGTGCTTATACGCTTTCACTACAATACTCAGAAGCTTCTCTCGCTATAAGCCAGATTTCTCAAGGACGTTATAGAATGCCTGCCAGAAGGGGTCAACAATAGGATGCTCTAATTTTTTCTCTCTGCCGCCTTCTACTAGAACCATTCCTTTCTCTGGCTCTGTCAACTCGCCGATAATGGAGGACTTAATATCATTTTGAGATAGAACTGCCACTACCTCCCGGGCTTTATGTTCGCGGCAAGCAATGATTAATGTTCCCTCACTGATAGAGGCATAGGGGTCGATGTCAAAATAACTGCATATCTCGGTCACGCAGTCCTCAACTACGATTTGCTCCTTTTCTACCCTTACCCCCAAACCAGCAGCCTGAGCCAGTTCATATAGTCCTCCCCACACCCCACACTCAGTAGCATCATGCATGGCAGTAACCCCATTTTCTCTCACTCCAACGCTCACCGCCGTCATTGCGTCCTTCACCACTGACATCTGATAAAATATCTGCTGTGCCTTCTGGCTAAAGTCATGCCCGAATTGTTCCTCAATCAGTCGTGGGAACATCGTAGCGAAGATACCGGTTGCCTCAATAGCCGGTCCCTTGGTGATGATTATCTTATCTCCGGCTCTTACCATCGTGGGAGTGACATATTCATACTTTTCACCGATGCCAATTACGGTAGCTCCACCCACCATAGGATAATGGCAATTTTCATATCTGGCGGTATGGCCACAGATGACGGAGATTCCGAGCCGCTCACACTCCTGATGCATATTATCCCACAGTACCTCCAGTTGTTCTTTGGTAATCTCCATCGGTAGATTCAAATCTACCGATAGAAACTTGGGTTTTAGCCCGCAAGTTACGGAATCAGAAGCAAGAATGTGAATAGCAAACCAGGCGGCTCTCTCCCAGCCATACTCAGGGACGATGAATACTGGGTCACAGGTAAATGAAACTGCCTTATCCCCGATTTCTACTATCCCAACATCTACCCCATGTTGAGGCCCTACCAATACCTTTTTATTTTTAGCTCCTAATCGGGGGAAAATTAACTCGTTGAAGATTTCAGGGGAGATCTTACCAATTTCGGGCATTTCACTCATTTCTACTAACCTTTCTTTCGTTTTTCCCAAGATAAATACTACTTTTACCCCTCTTTGCTGCCTTTCAAAAGCGGTGACATGGCTCTAAGTCTAGCTACAACGCGGGGCAATGCTTCCAGAACTCGATTTATATCTTCTTCATTAGTCCACTTTCCTAAGGTAAGCCTCAGGGAGCCATGAGCCTGTTCAGGAGAAAGCCCCATCGCCAAAATAACATAAGATGGTTCAAGGCTTGATGAGCTGCAGGCTGAACCGGTAGAAGCACAAATGCCCTCCAGGTCAAGATTCAAGACCATTGATTCGCCTTCAACATACTCAACACTTACGTTGACATTGTTAGGTAATCTTTTTTGGGGATGACCGTTTAGGTGGGCGTGGTCAATTTGTTCCAGGATGCCTTTAATTAGCTGGTCGCGAAGGTAAGTCAGGTGCTGCGCCTCCTGACTTATTTCCTGCTGCGCAATTTCTACCGCTGTGCCAAAGCCCACAATACCGGGAACATTCTCTGTGCCCGCCCGTCTTTTTCTCTCTTGCTCACCCCCGTGCATAAAGGGAATTATTCTGGTGCCCTTCCGTATATATAGTGCTCCAATCCCCTTGGGGCCATAAAGCTTGTGTGCTGCCATAGAGAGTAAATCCACCCCGAGCTCATTGATATCTACTGGAATATGCCCCACCGTCTGGACAGCATCAGTGTGGAAATAGACCCCGGCTTCTCGGGCAATCTTACCTATTTCGGCTATCGGCTCAATGGTGCCTACTTCGTTGTTGGCATGTATTATCGAGATAAGGATGGTTTTGTTGGTAATAGCCTTCTTGATATTGCCAGGGTCAACCAAACCATACTTATCTACCGGGAGGTAGGTTAACAAGAAGCCCCTTTCCTCTAAGAACTGGCATGTTTCAATCACCGCATGATGCTCGATGGAGCTGGTAATAATGTGATTTCCCTTGGACTCATTGGCGAAGGCTACGCCCTTTATGGCAAAGTTATCTGCCTCAGTCCCCCCACTTGTAAAGACGATTTCTTCATTCTGGGAACTAATAAGGTTGGCAATCTTAACCCTGGCTTCCTCAATAGCCTCTTTTCCTTCTTGGCCATAGGAATAGATGGTGGAAGGATTACCAAATGCCTCCGTAAAATAGGGCAGCATTGCTTTTGCTACCTCAGGGTGTGTCGGTGTAGTTGCAGCATAATCAAGATATATCCGTTTCATCCTTCACCCCTTGTTTTTCCCTCACGCTCATAGAATCTCCTTATTTAGCATCGCCCTAGAGTACAGTCTTTTAGAGACTGCACCCTGGGAGCTACTCTTACCTTCGCCTTATTCGACACTACTCTATCGGGCGTTCCTCAATGTTCTTGAATGTTATACCTGATTCTACTCCAGGTAGCGGTGCCACCGGTTCAGTCAAGAGGAATTCACCCTTCTGTATCCAGCTTTTCAAGATATTAGTAATTTTTACTGCCTTGGGATAGCTAGATAGAGCGGCGGTAGGTACTTCCTTCCCTTGGACTTCAATCTTACCACTTATAAGCTGGGAATAGCTAACTTCTCCCAGGATGTCTGGTTTCCTCTGCGGGTAAGCCTCAGAATAATCCACGATGGCTGCGAAAATGTCGGTATCCCTAACTAGTGTATAACGGAGGATTTCCTCAGAGAGTATGGGGATGGGAAGGCCAATGCCTACGGTTATGGTGCAGCCATAGCCCAGCATGGTTATTCCGGGGAGCCATTCGGGCTTCATCTGTTTTAAGTCGCCAATTACCGCTAGTGTTCCTGCTGGTCGCTTAGGCACACCATTATCCCCTCGGAGAGCACCCGGGTTATGCTGTGTGCCCTGCCAGGCAACATAGCCAATGCCGCCTCCCAGGAAAATCTTTGTTCCGATGCCTAAAGTCTTGTAGTGAGGGTCATTTAGGAGCGGCGAGAGCTGTCCAGCACTGCAGTAGTTGGCGTTACCTAGATTTGCCTTAAGCACTCCCATATAGGTATAGATGGCCTTGTCGGAGAGGTTCACTGCCACATTATAGTTCTGGTAGGCATTCCTGATATTGAACAATACCGCCTCGTTGAGGCTATTTATATTAATCAGGGTTTCCAACTTTTTCCTGGGATAACAGTCTGTCCCATAGGTAGTGGCTACAAGCCTTATATCCTTTCCAGCTACTAGCTCTTCGATTACATGCCCGCCACCGTAGTTAAATTCACCAGGATGAACTCTATTTCTGGGGTCATCATCAGGTATAGCGGTAGCACCAAGGAAGATATCTACGGCAGCAAACCCAGCATAAGCCGGCACATCGTTAAGGTAAGTGTGACCACCACCAAGCTTTATTCGTGGTTTAGCATGCCCTATATTGAGGTAAGCACCAGAAGAACACATCGGACCAAAGGTACCTGTGGTTACTACGTCTACCTCTCTTGCTGCCTCCTTTATGCCTTTCTCTTCAGCAACTTCGATTATTTCCTCGGCGGTCACTACTACCGCCTGGCCTTTACGAATTTTTTCGTTAATTTCTGTGATTGTTTTAATCATGCGTTACCTTCCTTGATTTTATTTTTTACACTTTTAGCCCTTTCGGGCAACGCATGAGCCATAAGGTTATCACCACTTTCATTCGCTCGATCCCCCTTTCTATTCCTCCGCCCCGTTTATGAAGTACACAGCCTCTCTCAAGGTCTCTAATTGTCTTACGCGCTGTTTCAAATCTCATATTCCCCCGCCTTGGCTAAACTCCCTCACAATTTTCTGCTTTTTGTCCCTCATTTTATCTTTAGGGACTGCCAGTCCGCTTAGGCTCTCAACCCTCTTCAGGCGCTCTGCCAACTTTTCCTGTTCCTCTAAGACAAGTCTTATGGCTTCTGCTACTGGGTCAGGCAGCGTCCCGTGCTCCAAGTCCAGGAATGGCTTGTGGCGATCCTCCACAATTCTTCCTGGGATTCCTACCACCGTGGCTCCAGGCGGGACCGACTTTACTACCACTGAGCCGGCGCCAATCCTGGCTCCATCTCCTATGTTAATAGCACCTAGGGCTATTGCCCCGGTGCCAATTACTACGTTATTGCAGATTGTAGGGTGGCGCTTCTCCTTCTTTGAAGTAGTTCCCCCTAGAACAACTCCTTGATATATCAGCACATCGTCTCCTACTTCTGCTGTCTCTCCAATGACTACCCCTGTCCCGTGGTCTATAAAGAAACGCCGACCGATTTTGGCTCCGGGGTGAATTTCGATACCAGTTAGGAATCGACCGATATGGGAGATAAAACGAGCTAAAAACTTAAACCTGTGGTGCCAGAGAAAATGAGCCAAGCGGTGAAGCCACAGGGTATGTAGACCTGGATAGCAAAAGATTATCTCTAGCACGCTCCTCGCCGCCGGGTCTTTGGCAAATACCGTTTGAATGTCCTCTTTTAAGGTCTTAAACAAGGTAAGCCGTCCTTTTCTTTTTTATGTACTCGGCGCAGCTTGATAAAGCTCCTGGAAGAACCAGGTAGATAGATAACGCTCGCCTGTGTCAGGTAAGATTACCACTATAAGCTTGCCCTTATTTTCCTGCCTTTTAGCTACCTCCAGAGCCGCCCAGGTTGCTGCCCCTGAGGATATACCCACTAGTATGCCCTCCTCTTTGGCTAATCTTCTGGTCATTATTCCAGCATCTTCATTGGTGACCTTGATAATTTCATCAACCAACTCCATTCTCAAAACATCGGGGACAAAGCCAGCACCGATGCCCTGAATCTTGTGGCTCCCTGGCTTTCCTCCTGAGAGAACCGGGGAATCAACAGGTTCAACGGCAATGGCTTTAAACTGCGGTCTCCTGGGCTTGATTATCTCAGCTACGCCGGTAATTGTCCCTCCAGTTCCCACCCCGGAGACTAGAATATCCACCCTTCCATTGGTATCTCTCCAGATCTCCTCGGCGGTGGTCAGCCGGTGCACCTCCGGATTTGCCGGGTTCTTAAACTGCTGGAGTATAAAGTAATTGGGGTTTTCTGCCGCCAATTGTTCGGCTTTCCTCACTGCTCCTGGCATTCCCTCTGCCCCGGGGGTTAGCACCTGCTTGGCGCCGAAAATAGATAGGAGCTGCCTTCGTTCTACGGACATGGTGTCGGGCATGGTAAGGATGAGCTTGTATCCTCTGGCGGCGCAGACAAATGCTAGAGAAATGCCGGTGTTGCCACTGGTAGACTCAACGATTACCGTATCCTTATTGATGAGGTTTCTCTCCTCAGCATCAACAATCATTGATACTCCTATCCTGTCCTTTACACTCCCTAGGGGATTGAAGGACTCAAGCTTCGCCACTACCTCTGTCTGCACTCCCTCAGTTATCCGGTTCAATCTAACTAGGGGCGTATTCCCGATTAGCTCAGTAGAGTCCCGGGCTATGCCTCTGGTTAGCTTCGGTATGTCCACTGTCTTATACCGGAGTTTTTCCACTTTTTGAATTATCTCTGCCATCTCGATTTCCTCCTTCTATACACACCTTGTTCAAGCTATCACTTAGCAAACTTATATGTAATACATAGCCTCTTTAGGTCGCTCTTTCCCTTTGTGTCGCTCAACTAAATCTTGCAAGGTTGTAGATTCCAGAACTCCATTCATTGCCTTTTCCAGTTCGTCCCAGATATCCCGGGTGACACATGATTCAGAGCGGGTGCATACCCCTGGATTATTAACGCACTCCACTAGAGCAATTGAGCCTTCAAGAAGGCATATCACTTCACTAAGCTTTACCTCCCGAGGAGGCTTAGCTAACCAGACACCACCCCGTGCCCCTCGTGTGCTCCTTACTATTCCCGCGGCTATTAGGGGGTGATTAAAGGCTCTAGATACGAGGCAGAAATCTGCTGTCTTTGGGCAATATCTCTTAATAGAGATGGTCTCTCCCCACTGTGAAGGGCTAAGTCCAAAAGTGCCCTGGTTCCATATTGCGCCCTAGTAGAAAGTTTCATTAATTTCCAACCACTTTTATGACTAATATAATCATCAAAGTATAGAATATCGTGCAGTGGGCAAATTGTCAATGCACTTTTTGAGACTATCTCATTGTGAGTTGAAATGGGGGAATGCCGGATGAAATATCACTTATTTGCGAACTTACCAATGGAGAGATGCTAAGGATGCAATGCTATTTTAGCTGCGATGGGCCACTACTGAAGGAAGGTAGGGATTGCTGAGTTGGGAAGTTCTAGCCTCTGGGAGGTATGGGGAGTAATTGGTAAGGGGAGGGCTGTTAAGATATCAATTCAATGAGGAGGTTACTATATCAAATACCGATGCTAGAGTGGTAGATGTTCATTACCACATAATTTCTCCTAATTTAGCTAAAGAAATGACAAAAACGCCCTAAATCGTGGTGAACAGTAGAAATGAGCCACTAAAAGGGGAATGGATGACTAAAATTGCCTATTGCTAAACGACCTCTGTGTTCTCTCCTTTTTAATCCCCATTGACAACACAGTGTCTGATTGAAAAGCTGATTTTCTCCCTTGGACAGGGGAAGCAAGTTCTTTTATGCCCATGCTATAGCGGGGTCATGCGAGAGATAATGGCTTTGGCTCTACGCTCAAAAATGCTGCGCTCAAGAAGGACATAGCGCTGACATTCAAGACATTTAATGCCTATATCAGCACCGAGCCTGACTACCTGCCACTCATAGCTTCCGCAGGGATGCTTCTTCTTGAGACGCACTATATCACCTAGCTTTATCTCCATAGCTACTATATAGCTTCTAGGGAAGATTGTGTCGGTAGAGTAGATAGATAATAGTTAATCTGCTCACGCAGTTCGGAGGCAGCCTGCCGTGCTGCCTCTGCAAAGTCCTTTTCCCGTGAGGCATAGATGATTTGTCGTGACGAGTTGATAATTGCCTTCTCTCCTTGAGCATCAACCCCGTAGCGGACGGTTGAAGCCAGGTCTCCCCCCTGTGCCCCAATACCTGGTATCAAAAGAGGCATATCAGGGTAATTCTGCCGAATCAACCTTAATTCCTCGGGGTAGGTAGCTCCAATAACTAACCCTATGTTGCCGTGTGCGTTCCACTGACTGGCTTTAAGAGCTACTATCTCGAATAAGGGACGGTGGCCGCTTTCTACCTCGCAGCGAAGAGCCTGAAAATCAACAGCACTAGCGTTTGATGTTCGACACAGGATGAATACCCCTTTATCACGGTGCTGAAGGAACGGTTCCACTGAATCAAAGCCCAGGTAGGGACTGACGGTAGCGGCATCAAAGTTAAAGTGAGAAAAAATAGCCCTGGCATAAGCCTTAGCCGTATTGCCGATGTCACCCCGCTTGGCATCTGCTATTGCCGGGATGTCCTGGGGTATGTAGTCTACGGTGCGTTTCAGGGCATCCAGCCCCTCATTCCCCAGAGCTTCATAGAAGGCAAAGTTGGGTTTATAGGCGCATACCAGGTCGGAAGTGGCATCAATAATTGCCTTGTTAAATTCAAAGATACTTACTTTTTCAGGCATCAGCTCCGAGTCAGGGTCGAGCCCAACACAGAGTAAACTCTTATTTTTTCGAGTGGTATTGGTCAGCTTGTCAATGAAATTCATCTAGTACTCCCTGACATAAGGTTTTGGCTAAGGGTAGTTTGATAATACCAGTCACTAAAGGTAGCGTCAAGTGTCGCTATCTTGACAGTCGGGAGCTAGATGTATATCATTAGAGTGCGGAGGCGTTAAAAGATGGGTAGGATTTATTTACTTGATGTAACCAACCGTGATGGGGTTCAGACAGCTAGACTTGGCTTATCAAAACTGGCCAAGACCATGATAAACATATATTTGAATGAAATGGGGGTTTACCAAAGCGAATTTGGCTTTCCTACTACCAGACACGAATCCCATTACCTTCGGGCAAACCTTAAATTGCAGGAGATGGGTGTTCTGCAACCTATCCGACTGGGAGGATGGATACGGGCAACCGCTACGGATGTGGAAAGAGCTTTTGAATTGGTACCAGAAATCAAGGACCTTAATCTCTCCATCTCGACTTCCGTACAGATGATTAATGGCAAATTCCAGGGTAGAAAGAGTGAGGAAGATATACTAGCGATGGCGGTTGAAGCAATAGACATTGCCAAGGCGCATGGTGCTCAAAATGTTGGTATCAATGCTGAGGATGCCTCAAGAACAGATACTGATTTCCTGCTCAGATTTGCCTCTCTAGCTAAGGAGCATGGAGCCGATAGGGTTAGGTACTGCGATACGCTTGGCTATGATAATCCCTTTACCATATACGACACTTGTAAACTCCTGGCGCAGGAAGTAGGAATAGCTATTGAGCTCCACTGCCACGGGGATTTGGGAATGGCTGTGGCCAACTCTGTGGCTGGGGCAATGGGGGTGATTGATGGTGGTCAGGACGCCTACATAAACACGACTACCAATGGAATTGGAGAAAGAGCCGGCAATGCTGACCTCGTTGCTGTAGTGTTAGCGTTCAAAAAGTCCAGAGGGCTGGCTAAAAAATATAAATTCGGCATGCCGATTCATCTAAAAGCGGCGTGGAAGATTTGTAAATATGCTAGCTACGCTTTTAATGTCCCAATCCCGATAAATCAACCTGGAGTTGGAGCTAATGCTTTTGCTCATAGTTCTGGTATCCATGCTGATGGGGTACTAAAGGACCCGCAAAATTATGAGCTATATGACTTCAAGGAGCTGGGTCGGGGCGAACCGGAGATGGTTGAGACTGGTAGAGAGATAAGCTCTGGCCAGTATAGTGGAATATCCGGTTTCCGGCATATCATGGGTAAAATGGAAATAAAATTCGAAAATAAGGATGAGGCTGAAGAGACTCTTGAACTAGCAAGATATGCCAATGTACTGGCGCAGGCACCTCTGGTTGCTGACGAACTACGTTTTATCGCCAAATATCCGGATATTACCCGAGAGTTGCTTACACTAATACCTCCCAAGTTAAGCCGTCTGCCAGTGGACGAAAAGCTCAAACAATCCTAAATCTGAGCTTCAGGAGACTTCTGCGAGGCTTAGTCTTCAGTTAAACTCTGTTGCATCCTGGCAATGATGGCATCTGCCATCTCGGAGGTTCCCACAGCGGTAGGGTCATTTCGGTCTGGTTTTAAGTCATAGGTGACTGATTTACCTTCAGCTACGACCGAGGCTACAGCTGCTTCTAGCCTATCAGCGGCTTGTCCCTCGTTAATATAGCGGAGCATCATGATACCAGATAGAATCGTAGCCAGCGGGTTTACTTTGTTCAGGTCGGTATATTTGGGGGCGCTGCCATGAGTAGGTTCGAAAACGGCTAGTTCGTCTCCAATATTGGCTCCCGGAGCTACCCCCAAGCCACCGACGAGCCCAGCACATAAATCGGAGACAATGTCTCCGTAGAGGTTTGGTAGTAGAAGTACATCAAACTGATGCGGCCGCTGAACCAGTTGGGCACACAGATTATCTACAATCATATCTTCAAATTCAATGTCGGGATAGGAACGAGCAACATCCCTGGCTACCTCTAGGAAGAGACCATCGGAAAACTTCATGATATTTGCCTTATGGATGGCGCTTACTTTTCTCCTTCCGTTAGCACGGGCGTACTCGAGAGCAAATCTGGTTATTCTTCTGGTTCCTGTTTCAGAGATTAGTTTAATACTAATGCCAGAGTCATCGCGTACTTTTTCTCCTGTACTTTGTCCGATGAAGGAGAGCAGTTCTTTTGCCTCCGGAGTCCCCCTGGCGAATTCGATGCCAGCATAAAGATCCTCCATGTTTTCTCTTACGACGACTATATCTATGCCTTCATACCTTGTTGGGATACCTGGATAACTCCGGCAGGGGCGAAGGCAAGCATAGAGGTCCAGCATCTGACGCAGGGCTACATTGACACTCCGAAATCCAGTGCCAATTGGTGTGGTGGTCGGTCCTTTGAGAGCTATTTTGTTTTTTCTAATCGACTCAAAGAGACGGTCTGGCAAGAGACTACCCTCTTTCTCTAAGGCGGTGGCACCGGCATTAATCACTTCCCACCGAAATTCCGCACCGGTGGCTTCAAGCACTCGCCTAGCGGCTTCCACAACCTCCGGTCCCACACCATCACCCGGTATAAGCGTAATTGTGTGTTTCACTATGATTTCCTCCGATTACTATTCAGAATCTTCAGATCCATTGCTCCATCGATGAAAGATGCTTCTGTTTGACCTTAGATAGTTATTACTACATTTCCCTTTTTATGTCCTTTTTCGACATACCTGTAAGCCTCGGCAGTTTGTTCCAACGGATAGCGTCTATCTATAACCGGTTTTAACTTTCCCACCTCAATAAGCTCTTTGAGGAAAGTTAAATCTCCAGTCTTTAAGTCGCCTGATACATAATTAACGTTATAATAGATTCCTTTTTTCTTTAGAGATTTTTTACCTCGTGAAGACGAAATCTTGCCTACAGCGTCCAAGATAAAATCATAGGTCTGACCGCTTTGGGTAAAATCCTCTTTAGTGTAATCGATTACCTTATCGGCTCCCAGAGATTTGACCATTTCTAGATTCGTGGTACTACATACCCCGGTAACTTCCGCCCCAAAGTACTTGGCAAGCTGTACCGCGAAAGTACCTATACTTCCAGAAGCGCCATTGATAAGGACTCTTTGTCCGCTCTGGATATTTCCCTTATCTCTAAGGAAAGGCAATGCTGTTAATACCCCATCACAGGCGGCGGCGGCTTCCTCATAGGACGTATTGACCGGTTTTATTGCCACCAACCCTTTTTTCCCAATCTCCCTTTCTTCAGGTTTTTCAGGCAGACATATGTACTCAGCATAAGCGCCGAAACCAAAACCGGCTAATGCAAAAACCTGGTCACCTTCCTTGAATAGTGTTACTTCTTTGCCTACTGATTCAATCTCCCCGGCTAACTCCATTCCTAGTATAGGTCTTTTTGGTTTTATAAGACCTAAATATATTCGAAAAGGGAGCATTTGCCAGAAAGGGACTTTGAAACTTCGAATTCTCACATCCCCTACGTGGCAGGTTGTTGCATATATTCTTATCAGTATTTCATTGTCCTTGGGAGTAGGTTTTGCTACCTCTTTGAGCTGAAGAACTTCCGGTGGTCCGTATTTTGTGCATACAATCGCTTTCATGAGTATTCCTCCTTATTTTAGATGTGCTCATTTTATCTAATTTATATCTGTTTTGGCAGACCCGGAAGCGATTGCAGATGGATTGAATCCTTTAACTATCAACCATACCGCTAGAACCATTTCATTTATGGCTATTGGAAGATAGAAAAAGATCTCGGAAGATTCAGTAACGGAGCCGAACATAATTAACAAACTTACTGCTAACCACGGTAGGACTCCAATAAGACCCCAGACTGATAACCATCTAGGGATGAGTTTTGATTGATAGAATATATAATAATACATCAGAGCACCCAGGATAAAAGCGGTCGATCC
>SDBU01001076.1_pt1 | contig 40225 bp, 42 predicted proteins | sample 2277071 | NCBI WGS metagenome assembly SDBU01 (sample SAMN10397929, study PRJNA504765) | marine sediment metagenome | isolation source: marine sediment core GS08_GC12, 126 cmbsf | place: Arctic Ocean: Gakkel Ridge, Loki's castle | collected 2008 | reverse complement strand
TCACAGTGGATTCAGAGCCCGGAGCGCGAGCGACGGGTACGCCGAACCACCCCGCGCTGGCGCTTGGGGCTCGGAAACAACCTGCGGACCGCGAGACTTGGCCTCGAAACACGCTAAACATGTACCTGGAGGTGGGGGAGGCGATGATCGCCGCGGATAGCATCACCATTTTGTGGGGACTGCGGTGCGGACCAGATGGGCTGGGAAACCGACCGTATGCCATCGTTTCCCCCATGTCCAAAGGACGGGGCACCCGCTGTTAGCTAACAGCTAACAGCTAATAGCCTCTTTCGGAGCGGACCATGACCGGCTCACTGCAAAAGACGCCGCTGCACGACGTCCACCTCGCCATGGGTGGGCGGATGGTCGAGTTTGCCGGCTGGTCGATGCCGGTGACCTTCGCGGGGATCATCGAGGAGCACGTGCACACGCGCACCGCCTGCAGCCTGTTCGACGTCTCCCACATGGGGCGGATCACCGTAACGGGCGACGGCGGCGAGCGCTTCTTGAACCTGGTCTGCACGCGCAATCTTGCCGCGGCTGAGGTGGGCAGGTCCTATTATTCGCACGTGTGCAGGGAAGACGGCGGCATCCTCGACGACGTCATCGTCTCTCGGTTCGAGTCTCATTGGGGCGTGGTCTGCAACGGGGCCAACCGGGAGAAGATCTTCTCCTGGCTTACCAGACAAAGCCGCGACTTCGAGGTCACGCTGAGTGATGACACGCTATCGACAGCCATGGTGGCTCTGCAGGGCCCCAAGACCATAGAGGTAGTCCGGCAAGTCACCGGTATGGACCTGTCGGCGCTCAAGCGTTATCACTTCACCGTCCGCGAGTTTCTGGGGATGTCGTTCACCATTTACCGTAGCGGGTACACCGGAGAGGACGGACTGGAAGTGGTCATTCCCGCGGGGGTCTCAAAGATGCTCGCACCGCAGCTTCTGGGCACTCCTGACAACCCCAACCCGATAATCAGGCCGGCTGGGTTGGGCGCCCGGGATACGCTGCGCATCGAAGCTGCCATGCCCCTCTACGGACATGAGCTCACCGAAGAGGTGGACTCTCTAACGGCCGGGCAGGGCTGGTGTGTGGATCTAACCAAGGATTTCATCGGGGCGGAAGCGCTGCGCAAACTTTTCAAAAAGGAGGAGGGTTTGCCGCGAAGGCTGGTGGGGTTGGAGCTTGACGGCCGGCGGATTGCGCGCCAGCATTACAGGGTGTTCGCCGCCGCCCGCGAGGTGGGCGAAATCACCAGTGGGACGCTGAGCCCCACGCTCGGCAAGAGCATCGCGATGGCCTTTGTGGTTTCCGATTTCGCCCAGGAAGGAACCACCCTCGAGGTCGACCTGGGCAGTAAGCGAACGGCTGCACGGGTCGTTGGACTTCCGTTCTACAAGCGCAAGAAGCCACTGGCCATTAGCTCTTGACTAATAGCTCGTGGCTAACAGCTAACAGCTAAAGGCTAACAGCTAATGACTATCCCAACTGATCGCAGCTATTCCAAGACGCATGAATGGTTTCTTCCAAGCGCTGACATTGTGACGGTGGGCATAACTCAGTACGCCGCGGACGAGCTTACGGACATTACCTATGTCGAGCTGCCCGAGGTCGGCACCCACGTAGCCGCCGGGGGCAACGTCGGTGAGGTCGAGTCCGTCAAGGCGACTTCGGACGTGCTGACCGCCGTGTCGGGTGAGATCATCGAGGTCAACACCGAGCTGGTGGATCACCCGGAACTCATAAACGACGGCGCCTTCGAGGAAGGATGGCTGGTGAGAATACGGGCTGACTCGACGGAGCCGCTCGGTGCCCTGATGAATGCGAAGGAGTACGAATCCTTCGTGGAAAGCGCGGGCTAGCGTGATTGGCGATCGCTTCAAAGAGTTCGAGCCGTCCGCCGACCTCGATTACCAAGGCGCCCTTATCCTGGCCGTAAAGGCCCGAAAGGAGTGAGTACTTATGAACACCCTAAAGGGAAGCAAGACGGAGGTGAATCTGCTTACCGCGTTCGCCGGTGAGTCCCAGGCGCGGAACCGCTACACCTACTTCGCCGGCAAGGCGAAAAAGGAGGGCTTCGTGCAGATCGCGGACATCTTCGAGGAAACCGCCAACCACGAGAAAGAGCACGCCAAGCGGTTCTTTACGTTCCTAAAAGGCGGCGACGTGGAAATCCAGGCGGCATTCCCCGCCGGGGTGATCGCCACCACGGCCGAGAACCTCAGGGCCGCAGCCGGCGGCGAGCATCATGAATGGGAGAGCATGTATCCCGAGTTCGCCAGCGTCGCCCGGGAGGAGGGCTTCGAGGCAATCGCCAAGTTGTTCGAGGCCGTGGCCGTGGCCGAGAAGCAGCACGAGAAGCGCTACCTCGGTCTCCTGGCCAACGTCGAGGCGGGCGCGGTCTTCAAGAAGAAGGAGAAGGTCGTCTGGCGCTGCCGGAACTGCGGTTACCTGCACGAAGGCGAGGAGGCCCCAGCCGCGTGCCTGGCCTGCGCACATCCCCAGGCCCACTTCGAACTGCTGGCCGAGAACTGGTAACCGGGCGAATTGGTAACCGTTCACGGGGGAGCGACCGTTCTCTCGTTGGCTTTGGCAATTGCCTGTCCCGTAGGGACTTGGTGATAATAGCCCAGCGTTTTAACGCTGGGAAAACAGGCCTCATGACGACCTATAGTCCCGTAGGGACGGCTGAATGCCGCGTTGTTTTCAGCCGTCCCTACGGGACTTCATTTCATCCAAGACCACCGCTAACCCAGCGTTAAAACGCTGGGCTATTCTCGGCCGTCCCTACGGGACTACTTGCAGGCACGCATGGGGGCTTGCGGCCCGCAGTTCGTCTTTCGCGCGGAAGCACACCCCCTGTGAACGGTTGCGCGAATTGGAAGCTGACCCGCACCGTCAATCGACCGGCCGGCGACAGGGTCCAAAGGCAATGCAGATGATCGGGCAGCAGGACGACACCGGGCGTCTCGAATAGCCTCCGCCGCCGGCTCTGCTCGATCGCCTCGCCCAACAGGCGGCGGGCGAGCGGCCAATGAAAGATCCCCCCCCGGGGACGTGGTCACCACCGTGAAGAAGAACGTCCCGCTCGGCGCGAAGAACCGTCGATAGTCGGGCATGCGCCGTATTCCAGCACCCGAGCCCGAACCCGGTCCAGCCCGGTTGCACAACGAATTGTCGGGTCGATGACCCGACCTACACGGGTGACGTTGTACAAGTGGTTTCGGGCCACCATCCTCCGAATGCCCGGAATCACGCGTTGGAGTTCTGGGCATCGGTCAGCAACCACGATCCGTTGGGTAGCTCCCGAACCGACATTCCATGTCCGCGTGCGATGGCCTCAAACTTCAGCGAGAGTCGGGTTGGAGGGTTCGCGACAATCAAACCCTGCTCACCGCCGGTGGGTTCCGCCCCCAGGAGGGACTCGAAGATCGAAAGGAGCTCATCGAGGAATGACGGAGCAACCCCCTCAACGCTCTCGAAATCAACGAGCACTGGCGTTGTACACGTAGCGTGGTCGGGTGTCGTCGTACCCGCCATCGCCGTTCGGAGCGCGTCTTCAAGTAGGCGCGCGGACTCCCGGCTGACCAGAACTCTGTCCTTTAGAACGTCATGAACTCGAAGGGTGCGCATAGTCATCCGGGGATGGAGAGAAACGCCAGCGTTCCCGGAAACAACCGGGTTCGTCTTGCAGAACTCTCCAGATCCTCTGTGATCTCCAGCGAGCCTACTCCCGAGTGGAGCAGCAGCGATCGTCCGGGCTGGCGAACGTCCTCGCTGACGCCATATAATCCGATCCCACGGTGCGGGTCAACCGTGCCGCTGACACGCTCGCGGACGGCAAGTTCAAGAGCGTCCCAATCGTAGGTCACGCGCGACCGGTGTGCTTCGTTTCTACGCAAGCTTGTGTAAACCCCTATTCCACCATCAGCCACAGTGCACGTGAACCGCGAGCCCTTCTCAGACTCGGAGAACTGGACGCAGCCAAATGCGCCGACCTGGGACTCGCTGTGCTGAACGGCATTCAGTGCCAGCTCACTGAACAACTCCGTGACCACCGACGTCAGGTTGGCTGCTCCGACGCCCGCGGATTGCAATTTGGCGAAAGCCGTGTTGGTGACGTCGGACGCGTCTGCGGTTGTCTCAAAGTGTGTGATCGGCAGAATGGTCTTCTGATCATCGCGCCCACCGACCCCGCGGTCATCAACCTCCACTCCACAGCCTTTCAAAATATCGAAGAGCCCCAGCGACTTCAGGTAAATGCTCACACCCAGGTTCGTTGGAACGAGCAACCGGCAGCGGGACCCTCGCTTCGATGCAAGTGCCAGGTACACCATACACCATAGCGCAGCAGGCGGTAGCACGAAGTCGCAATCTCGCAGGTCAATGTCCACTTGCGCCACGTCGTAAGACGGATTCCTTGGATCGGGTTTATCGAACCGTGCAGATAGTTCTCCCGCGTGCCTGAAAGTCTTGGTGTCCCTAAAGTTCTTAGAGTCCGGTTTGATGCACAATGTCATCAGTCTACTTCCTCGTTCCCGGGTGCAACCATTAGCCGGCTCGAAAACTGTCAACATCTGACCGCGGAGCCGGGAGCGATCCAGGTTAGCGTTCTTTCACCTGCAGTTCACATCCGTAGCCGCCCCACCTCGAGCGAGGGACCCGGAAAGGACTCGTTCACCCGCTTTCTGGCTCTGCTTCCGGATAATACTCCAGCGGAATACCTGCGTAAAGAGCCTTCTATCAACGGGTTACGGTCCGTCGCGCCGTGGCCCGGCATCCTGGAACGCCTAAGTATACCCCGCCCAAGACCGCGCAAGGACCGCTCCCTCACGGTCGCGGCTCGGTATCGTGAGGCGATCTTGGGGGGTTTCCGCATGATGCGCCGCGGCTCCTTGCTCAGAGGCTGTCCACCGGGGTTTTTACGCCTCGACCGCCGACTCGCGCTGGGCGCCCATGAGTGCCGATATGGCCTCAAGCACGTTCTCGCGAGGCTCGTCGTTGGTGCGGGCCTGTGAGAAAGCGCCCGGCACCTCGTTACACGCCATTCAGGGGGGATTCGACCATGCCCCGTCCAGAAACACCCGGCTCGGCGTGCCCGACCACGAACGCCTCTGGTAGGTGGTCATCTCGTAGGGCACCAGTCCCGCGTCGGCGATCCTTTCCTGCAGCGCCTGGATGTCGTCAAAGCTGATCTTGCAGAAACAGCGATACCAGTCCCGGGTCATGCTCAGCAGATCACGCGTGTAGTTGTCGTCACCGAAATGCTTGTACTTATCCCGAAGGTCGGGGTGCTCCCGCAGCATCCGGTTGGCCCGAGAGCCGGGAAAGGGGATCAGGCTACCCCACTCGAGCCGGTCGAAGTTGTCGAACTCCGAGATGCGCTTGAGAAACTCCACGGTCCTGGCCAAGCTCTCCTTCGTCTCGCCTGGAACGCCGACAACCACGCCCACGATGACGCCGATGTGCTGCGATTGCAGTATCTTCATGGCGCTAAGGTTGTCCTGCAACGTGGACCGCTTGTTCATGTTCTCCAGCATCGCCGGGTCGCCGGCTTCCATGCCGACGAACACGCTGCAGCACCCCGTCCGGGCCAGCAGGGCACCCACCTCCTCGTCAACGGCCTTGGCATCCACGTAGTTGGTGTAGTGGATGTTCAACCCCGCCGGCTTGGCGGCACAGAACCGCCTGAACCACTCCTTGTCGCCTACCAGATTGTCCGACGGATCCCAGATGAAGTCAGCCCCGTAGGTGTCGGTCAGTGACCGGATCTCATCCCACACCAGCCCGGGCTCGCGAACACGCAGGTCGTAGTACGGAATGGAGCAGAAGACGCACCCGCCCTCCGGCTGGCTGCGCCAGATGCAGCCCTTTTGGGAATAGATGTTCATTGGGCGCCCAAACGGCTCACAGATGGGGTAGTCGCTGTCCTTGCTGTTGCGGAAATACGCTTCCATGTCGACCAGGCTGCGGTCCGGGATGGGCAGCTCGTCGAGGTTCGGAAGGCTGACGGGGTTCTCCCTGATCTCGCCATGGTCGCGATAGACGAGGTTCTCGATCGACTCCAGCGGAGCCCCGGACACGTACTTGGAGAAAGCGATCTCCCCATCGTAGCGGACCACCGCATCGACCGACTCGTGATAGGTGAGAATCTCCCTGGCCATGGCGGTCGCCGCAGCCCCGCCGAGCACCACCGCGGCCCCGCGCTGCCTGGCGACGCGGGCGACCTTCACGGCATGCTCATAGCCCGCGGCGGTCGTGGACACGCCGACCACGTCGGCGTCCAGCCTCTCAAGCGCCTGCTCCAGGCTGAGCACGTTGTTGGCGTCGAGGATCTCGATCTCTACATCCGGGTTGTTCTGGCGCAGATAGGTCCCGAGGGAGATGATCGCCAGCGGCTGAGGCCACCTGGCGAACTTGATGACGTTGGTGTCCGGTCTTCTCGGCGGCGGAAGAATCAGCTGCACTTTGCGGATCGGCTGAGGTCTCATCGCAACGAGGCTTTCCCATTTACTCGCGCCGGGCGGCCATGGCCGCCGATAAGGCGTCAAGCACGTTCTCGCGAGCGTCTTCCCTGGTCCGGTCCTGCGAGAAAGTGCCGGGCATCTCCGGGATCGTGGCGATCCACCAGCCGTCGCCGCGTTCAAAGATGATGGCCGGCTCCTGTGGCATACCCGACTCCTGTCTCGTATTCTATCCCCTGTCGACCGCTGGGGCGAGCCCGCGCGAGTCGCGCTGGCGCGGGTCCCTGGCTGCGTTGCCCCAGAGGTACGCGGACGATCCGTTTGTGGGACCGGGTTCCTAGCCGGTCAGAACCGATTGCGCTGCGGTGAACCCGTGTGGGACAGGGTTTCCAACCGGTCAGTTGACAGGATAGAAAGCCTGTCCCACACACGAGGCGCGTCTGTGGGACCGGGTTTCCAGAGGACCGTGCGCGTTTACGCGCCGTTCTTTCCGAGCCGGGAGCGCGAGCGACCGGTGCTCAACCCCGCGCTGGCGCTTAGGGCTCGGATCAGTGGCGCGGCATTGCGCACGGTGATTTCGGATGATCTGTGGGACCGGGTTCCGGGCCCGTCTGAACCAAGTGGATGATTCATGTACAAGTGGTTCCTGGCATGGCGTTATCTGCACACTAAGCTGATCGCCTTTTTCGGCGTAGCGGCGGTGATGCTCTGCGTGGCCATGGTGCTGGTGGTCATGAGCGTCATGGGCGGATTTCTGGAGACGATCCGTACGCGTTCGAAGGGGCTGACCGGGGAGATCGTGCTCGAGGGAGGCACGCTGCAGGGGTTCCCGTACTACGCGGAGTTCGCCGAGCATGTGAAGGACCGACTCCCCGACGTTGTCGAGCGTTGCACGCCGGTGCTCTACACCTACGGCATCTTCCGGGTGCCGGCGACGACCTGGACCAAGCCCGCCCGGGTGATCGGGATTCACCTGGAGGAGTACGCCGAGGTAACCACCTTCGGGAAGGGGCTGCATTACGGGAGGTTCTATCCGGGCACGACGCATCTGGGCAAGCAGGGGATGCCGGTGGCCGGTTACGATGAGGATACCGGGCGGATCACCCTGCCCGAGGAGTTCGAGCTGGCCAGCGCCGAGTGGCGCAAGCAGGAGACCGATCAGGAGGTGATCGCCGAGTACGAAGCGTCGCCGTTTGAGATCGCCCCGTATCCGTACATAACTTCATCTTTTCCCGGAGAGCGCGTTTTCCAGGCCTCTCCCGGCGAACCGGGTTTTGCGGATCCGCAGCACTTCGGCATCATCGTGGGGTGCGACGTGCTGCACGCCCGGCGGGAGGACGGCGGCTTCAAGCGCCAGATCGCCCGCGGGACTGACATGGCCTTGGGACTGTTCCCTCTTACCGGCAAGGGCAATCCCACCGGTGAGCCGCTGATCCGCCTGCCGCTGCGCTACGCCGACGACTCGCACACCGGCATCTTCGAGATCGACAGCCTGTGCGTCTACGTGGATTTCGACATGCTGCAACACAAGCTGGCCATGGACCCGCAGGAGTTGATCGACGGTGGGCAAAGCAAGCCGCGAACGAATCAGCTTCTCATCTCGCTCAAAGAGGGAAACGACCTGGATGAGTCGTGCCGGAGCGTCGGGGCTGCATGGGGAGCGTTTCTCGCCTCGGTGGACGACGACCTTTCGGAGGACGAGGCCAATGCCCTCGGCTTCGTCGAGGTATACACCTGGGAGGACCTTCAAAGGCCGTTTATCGCCGCGGTGGAGAAGGAAAAGGTGCTGGTCACGATTCTGTTTTCCCTGATTAGCGGAGTGGCGATCGTGCTGATCGGTTGCATTTTCTACATGATCGTCGAGAAGAAGACGCGAGACATCGGCATTCTCAAAGCCCTGGGAGCCTCGCCGGGCGGGGTGGCGACGTTGTTCATACTGTACGCCGCCGCGGTCGGCGTGATGGGCTCGATTCTCGGTACGATCATCGGGGTGCTTTTCGTCCGCAACATCAACGCCATCCAGGATTCTCTGGCGAGTTTGAACCCCGCCCTTCGGGTGTGGAGCGCGGACGTGTACTCTTTCGACAGGATTCCGGAAATCGTAAATCCGTCGGATGCCCTGTGGGTTGCGTCGATCGCGGTGGTGTCGTCGATGGTGGGCTCGGTGATCCCCGCCGTCGTTGCGGGCCGGGTCTGGCCGGTGCAGGCGCTTCGTTATGAGTAAGCCGATTCTTCACGCCAAAGGACTGCACAAGTCGTACGTGCTGGGGCGCGTACCGCTGAGGGTCCTGCGCGGGGTTTCGCTGGAAATGCGCAGGGGTGAGTTTCTGGTGATCCAGGGGTCCAGCGGCAGCGGCAAGAGCACGCTCCTGCACCTTCTGGGGGCCCTGGACATTCCCGATCGCGGCTCGGTCGAGTTCCGCGGCCAGAGCCTCTTTACTGCGAGCAACAGGGTCCGGGCAGCCTACCGCAACCGCGACGTCGGTTTTGTGTTCCAGTTTTACCACTTGCTGCCCGAGTTGAACGTCCTGGAAAACGTCGTGATACCATGTCTTGTCGGACTGACGTTCTGGCAGTGGCAGGCTTACAAGAGAGAAGCACGACGCACGGCGGAGGAGATTCTCGACCGGATGGGCCTGGAAGATCGTTTGAAACACCGCCCCGGCGAGCTTTCCGGGGGCGAGCGGCAGCGGGTGGCCATCGCCCGCGCCCTGGTCAACCGTCCGGCTCTCTTGCTTGCCGACGAGCCAACCGGTAATCTGGACACAGCGATCGGGGGGGAGATTCTGGATTTGCTGGCTGAACTCAACGAGGCCGGCCAAACGATCGTCATGGTCACCCATGATGAAGCGGTGGCATCCCGGGCTCATCGGCGCGTTCACCTCAGCGAGGGCGTCATCCGGGAGGTCGGTCGTTAGGTCTGACGGAAGCCGTCCAGGGCCTGTTGGGGACGACCTCTCAGTCATTCCAATGGCAAACGAGAGGCCCTCTCCCGCAGCCTGTTCATGACAGAGGAGGTCACCACTGTGAGTACCGCAATGATCGAGGCTGAAATGACGTCGGACAATCCCTTTTCACCCAAACCCCAATTGCAGATTTGGCTTGGTAACGAGTTGGTTCCCGTCGAGGAGGCGAGGATCAGCGTGTTCGATCACGGGCTGCTGTACGGGGACGGAGTGTTCGAAGGCATCCGCATTTACAACGGGAAGATATTCAAGGAAGCCGAGCACATAAAGCGCACGTACGAGTCGGCCAAGGCCATCCGCCTGCAGGTTCCGATGACCCCCGCGCAGATCAGCAACGCCATGTACCAGACCATGGCTGCCAACGACATCACCGGTGACGGGTACATCCGCCTAGTGGTGACCCGCGGGGTCGGCTTGCTTGGTATTTCGATCAAGCACACCGCCCAGCCGACGCTCTTCATTATCGCGGACAAGATCGCCCTGTACCCTTCCGAGGTCTACGTGCGGGGCCTGCGCTGCATCGTCTCGAGCATCGCACGCAACCACCCCAACACCACAAGCCCGCGGGTCAAGTCGCTCAACTACCTGAACAACATTCTGGCAAAGGCCGAGGCCCATGACGCCGGGGCGGATGAAGCCATCATGTTGACCACCGACGGACATGTCTGCGAATGCACCGGCGACAACATCTTTCTTGTGCGAAACGGCGAGATTTTCACCCCGCCGACCAGTGAGGGAATACTCGAGGGCATCACCCGAAACGTGGTGATGGAACTCGCCCGAAAACGAGGCATTAACGTACAAGAGAAGATCCTGATCCGGCACGATCTTTACGTCGCGGATGAGTGCTTCGGCAGCGGCACGGCCGCGGAAATCGTCCCCATCACCCAGATTGAAAACCGCCCGGTCGGCGACGGCCAACCCGGACCCATCACCCGCAAGCTGACCGAGGACTTCATCGCCTATCGGACCGCGGTATAGCGGCAGACAGATCCCCAGAGAATGCCGATTCCGGGCTGATAACGGGAACCACCCCGTCGCAAAGCCGATACATCAGCGACCTTTGGGAAACGGGATCACAATGAGCGGATGGCGGGTGTTCGGTAGCGGTGCTGCCAGCGCATTTGGGGCTCTGGTCTTTCTGACGGTGGTGGCCAATGAAGTCGAACGCGTGGAGCAGGACCTTCGGCTTTGGGACGCTCGCGAGCGCGAGGCGCTGAGGAAACGCAAGATCCGTGCGGCTATGATGGGCTTGCCCGAAGGCGAAAAAGCCGCGTGAACACCCGGTTGTCCCCCGGATGCTCGCTCGCCCGGAACGGTCGACGGTTGACGCTCACCTGCGGGAAACTACCATAGATTTGGCGGAGGACGTTTGTCGCCGCTTGCGGAGGCGATCCCCTAAACGAGCGGCGCGCTCGGCGGGGTTGGCGGGCAGTGCCGGGCCGACCGCAAACCGGCTTTCTGTGAGAACCCATGATGCATGGGCGCGACGGGCGCTTTTCGCAGCTACGCTGGCTGCAGAACCTGGTTTGCGTGGCGGGAATGGTCGGGGCTGTTGCCTTGATCTGGCTTGGCCTCGTCGGCTATGGCTCATCGGTAACCGTCTGGATGGTGGCGGCGGGGAGTTTCGTGTTCTTCGCGGCGATAGTGATCCTGACGGTCGTCCCCCTGCTGCTCAAAATGGAGTCGACCGCCCGGCGTCAGCTCGACGAGCTGCGCGATATGCAGGAGGTCGTCTCAAAGCAGGGAGCCCTTCTGGAGTCCATCGCCCATAGCGCCCGCATCTCCGACACCGCGAGATCGCTGACCAACCGCGAGGAGGAGCTCGAGGCCCTGCGCGGAACGTTCCGTAAAGCCGTGCGAAACGACCAATGGGACCACGCCCTCGAGCTGGTAGCGGAGATCGAGCGGCGGCCGGGGTGCCGAGAGGAAGCCGACGGCCTGCGCCGGGAGTTGCACCACGCCAAAGATGACGCCATCCAGCACCGGCTGACCGAAGCAATCGAGCTGATCAGAAGCCACTTTGAATCGCATGAGTGGAATCTCGCCCAGAGCGAGATCGACCGGTTGCAACAGGCCCTGCCGGGAGAACCGAAGGTGGCCGGCCTTCAGGAGCGTGTTGAATCGCTCAAGGGGCAGCACAAAGAAGAGCTCAAGCTCGCTTGGGACCAGGCTGTTCGGAGGAGCGACACCGATCAGGCAATCGATGTCCTCAAGGAGCTCGACCAGTATCTTTCCCCTGCGGAGGCTCACGCACTTCGGGAATCCGCCCGCAACGTGTTTAAAGAGAAGCTGTTGCAGCTTGGAGTTCAGTTTCGCTTTGCCGTCGGAGAGAAACGATGGCAGGATGCGCTATCGAGCGGCCTCGAACTCCTGCGTGAGTTTCCAAACGCCCGCATGGCCAACGAGGTGCGCGAGGTCCTCGACGCCCTCCGAGACCGAGCTCGACAGGCGGAGGTCCCGCTGCCCGCGGGGATGAGCCCTCCCAACGCATCAATGACCCGCGCCGATTGACCCACCGGAATCGTCCGGCTTTTATCAAATATTCCTTTATCTCTCTATGAAGATTATAGGACGATAGGCGACCGCGCGCCATCCGACGTGTGAGCCCGTACTCCGCGCCTCCGTCGTCCGGTGGTCACGGTTCAGCCACGCAACCTATGGACCGATAGGTCATTGCGGGACTGCTCCGCCCGCGGCTGGTTGGGGCGCGGGCCGGAGCGCGGGCAAGCTCCAAACCTCACGGGCAGAGATGATAGAGAAGTCGATACATAGCTCACCGCGGCAGCGGAGTCCCGGTTTTGGGTGTGGCCTGGTGAACGCCGCCCTGAGCCTGCAGTGCAAGGCGACCGTGCTCGTTGTTGTTCTGATGTTGACGGTGGTGGGAGCGGTGTCCGGCTACCTTCTTCGATCGAGCGTCAAGCTCGCCCGCGGGCATCAGGATGAGCACCTCGTGCAGCTCGCCAGCATGCTGGGCAAGGCGGCAGCCGCGACCCTGGCCGCCGGTGAGCGTGAAGCTCTCGCGACGCTAGCCGAGAAGGCCGCCAACGGGACCCCGCTGCTCTACGTGGTTTTTTCCGACGTGGAAGGGCGAAATCTAGCCGCGGGCGAGCATCGCAGTGTCGCCGTCCTGTCGCGGCTGGCCAGGGATGCCGTCGATCGTCCGCCGGTGCTGGGGATCCCCATGTTTCACCGGCGTACGCAGGACGGCCCCGGCCTGCTCGATATCACTTATCCGGTGAGTCATCGCGTTTCTGATAATGGTCCTTCCGGTTCCCCGTCCACGCGACTGCTCGGGTATGTACGTACCGGCATGCAGGCAAACCGCTGGTATCAGGCGTTGTCCGGCAAGCTGGACATTCTAATCGGTGTCACCATCCTGGCAGCCGTCATCGCGATCCCCCTGGGATTCCTGCTCATTCGTCGGATCATTTCCCCGCTGGAGGGGTTGGCCGAGGTGATGGGCGAGTTCTCCGAGGGCAAGCTGGACATCCGTTGCCCGGTGCGTCGACGTGACGAAATCGGCAGACTTGCACTGGCCTTCAACCGGATGGCGGACCAGCATCAGCGGACCCACGAGCGGATCGTCCACCTCAACGTGAAACTCGAAGACCGCGTGGCTGAGAGAACCAAACAGCTTAACGAACTTGCGTCGCGCGAGCCTCTGACGGGGCTGTACAACCGGCGCCATTTCAACGAGGTGCTCGAGCGCGGTTTCTCCGAGGCCAGGCGCTACCAGACCGATCTATCGTGCATGATGCTGGACCTCGATGACTTCAAGGCGGTCAACGATGACTGCGGGCACCACGTCGGGGACGAAGTCCTGATTCTCACCGCAAGGACGATCTTGGCCCAACTTCGATCATCTGACGTGGCCGCCCGCTACGGCGGCGACGAGTTCATCGTCCTTCTTCCCCAAACCGGGGCCCACCACGCCCGAATCCTGGGTGAGCGTATCGGCGAGCGGTTCAGTCGGGAAGCAGCCCGGCTGGTCAACGGGCGGCGGCTCACCGCCAGCATGGGGATCGCCAGCCTGGCGTCGATGGACGCTCCCACCCCTGCGGCGCTGGTGCAAGCTGCCGACCGCGCCTTGTACCAGGCGAAAGCGGCCGGAAAAAGCTGCATCATGGTGGCGGAAGCGGCCCCAGATCCTACGCCCCGCTGAGCGGTGTCCGCTTTTTGGCCGAAGCGCATAAATCACCCCCAGGCCCGAATTATACGTGAGGGATGGGTTTCTAATCGCCGTAGGCAACCCTGCGCGGTACAGTTGTGGTAGAAGGTGTCCGTGCCCCCGGAAGGCTTGGGCGACGGACGGGCGACGACAGGACGGGAAGTCATGCTGCAAGCAATCGGACAATACGTAGGAGGGAGGGTTGTCACAGCCGTGTTGGTTGTGTCCGGGGCCGGTGCGGTGATCTGGTTCTGGCGGCATCCCGACGATTTGTACACGATCTGGATGACCGTCAAGTACGCCCTGGCGTGGCTGGGGTTCGTGGCGGTTCTTCCCTGGGCGACGTTCTTTCTTACCCGCTGGGTGGTGTCAAAGGACTCGAACCTGGCGGCGGGCATCATGCTTCTGGGTTACTCGATCGCGGACGCCCTGGTGGCTTTCTGGCTCATTGGCGGCATGCGTGGCCATGCGGCCCTCACCTGGGTGGTCGTGCTGCTTGGCTTTCTGACGGCTGCGGTTTATAATTTCAAGGTTTGCGAATGTCAGGCGGAGCACTTCGAGGAGAGCTTCTGACGCCGCCGGCAATGGAGAGAGACAGGGGATGGTGACACTCCGTGAGGGTGACCGAATCAGCAATTACCTGCTTGAGGTCCGCTTAGGTGCGGGCAGCTTCGGGGAGGTCTGGCGGGCGCGGCACCACGTGTTCGGGGACCTGGTGGCCATCAAGATCCCCACCGACGCCCAGTTCGTGCGCAATCTGCAGCGGGAAGGGGTGGCCATTCACGGCATCCGCCATCCCAACATCGTGCGGGCGATCGATCTGGATCCCTACGCCGAACCCCCTTACTACGTGATGGAATACGTCGAGGGCCCGTCACTTCGGGAAGCAATCGACCGCTACGGAGTCGAGTTCCCCATTGACGCCGCGGTGGCGATCATCCGCGGAATCCTACAAGCGCTTGCGGCCTCCCATGCAGCCAACCTGATCCACCGGGACGTCAAGCCGGCAAATATCCTGCTGAGTCACCCGCTGGACACGTTGGCGTCGATATCCGAGCAGGCGGTGAAGGTAACCGACTTCGGGCTCGGGCGCGTGGGCGGCGACACGACCCAGTCTATCATGCAAAGCGGCAGCCTCTTAACCGAAGACGGCAAGAGCATCGCCGGAACGCTGGCGTACATGTCCCCGGCGCAAAAGGAGGGTCGAGAACTCGATCCTCGAAGTGATCTGTATGCCTGCGGAATCGTGTTGTTCGAGATGCTCACCGGCGAGCGCCCCGCGGGGGCCGATGCACCCAGCGCCCTGCGACCCGAAGTACCCGCGTCCCTTGACGAGATTTTTCGTGGGTCCTACACGCGCCTGGAACGTCGTTACGGCTCCGCCCAGGAGATGCTCTCTGCGGTGACCTCGGGGGGGACCGCACCGGCGGCGACGCCACTTCCGACCGCGGCGGGAGGTGGCTCCCGCTGTCCGGCGTGCGAGAGGTGGGTCCATGCGGACGATAACTACTGCATCCAGTGTGGTCGGCAGTTGGTGGAGCGCGTACCCCGCTGCCCCAGGGCCGAGTGTCGGGCCTACGTTCATCGAAACGACAGGTTCTGTATTCGTTGCAGAGCCGATCTGAGTGTCCAGGCGCGATGATTTCGGGGGATGGCCATGCAAGCGGATTTCCTGCTGGTTCTCGTCCTGATGGTGGTCGGATGCGCCGCCTTCGTGTTCGGGATTCTCTACCTTCTTTGCCGCGTGCTCGGGGCGGCTGGACGGGGTATGTTCAGCGTGTTCCGGGGCCGGGCCGGGGGGAGGCGCCCGGACTTGCCGGCTTGCGAATCAAAGGGAGCGGTCTGCCCCCGTGGGCAGTGTCGACACGTCGAGGCGCGCCCCGCGCGATTCTGCAGCCAATGCGGTGAGAGGTTGTCTCACTGAGATAGGACCGAAACCCGTATGACGTTAAGCGCCGCAAAAGCCCTGCAGTGTGAAACCGACTTCCTCTCGGGAGTTGAGGCCAACTTCGAGGCTGCCAAAGGCAAGCTCCTGCGCGGCTCGAGATGGGAGCGGGCGCGCGATGACGAGAGCGACCGGCTGCGGGCGTTGATGGCGGAGAACCGGGTGTATGATCGCGAGTTGCTCAAGTCGCTGCCTGCCAACCGGCGCGTAATCCTGCGTGGGTTCGAGCGGCGCTGGTTGTTCGGCAAGCGCAGGACGGGCGTAGCCGTCGCATCCGTGCTGACCCCGCTCGGTCACTTCGCTGCCGGCGCCGAGGGCGATGCTCCGCCGATCGGGCTGGGCGAGCTGGCCGATCACGTTCGCAAGCTTCTGACCGATCGGAAGGTTCCCCATCTGATCGGCATCTGCAGCCCCGGCGGGTTCACCGAGGAGGCCCGCGACGCCCGGTTGGGCCTGCCCAACGTTACCGTCGTGCTCATCGAGCCGGATGAGGGCGGCGGCTGGAAGATAGCCGGCAGCGGGGAGTCCTCCGATCCGCGGGTGCATCGGCTGTTCGATCCGGAGGGGCAAAGCCAGAAGTTAGACCGTGTTCGGGCAGCTCTGGAGAGCCGCAGTGCCGACCTGCTGACCGGGGGTGTGTCGCTGTCATCGGTATCCCGTGAGGTGAGCCTCCCTCCGGTGGTGGTTCGGGCGGCGTTCGAACGGGTCGCCGCCGCCGACCCCGAACTGAGACTGACCGCGAAAGAGGGCGAAGTGCTGCTGTTTAGGGGTGCACCGGCCCAGGCTCAGGAGAAGAAACCGATGAACGTCATCGACCGTATCCGGCAGATGTTCTCCGGCGAGGGCAACGAGACGGAAAAGATCAACCTGCTGGCGGAACGGCGGGCCATGCTTGCCGGGCGCCGCGACCGCATCTATGAGGACATCGCCAAGCTGGAAAAGAGGGAGGCGGAGCTGCTCGAGCAGGGTAAGGCGACCAAGTCGGCGGTGCCGCGGCGCAGAATCGCCGCCCAGCTCGCCCAGATGCGCAAGGACATAGGCCGGCAAAACACCACCGCGGGAATGCTCAACCAGCAGATCAACATCATCAGCACCGACATCCACAACCTGACCCTCATTCAACAGGGAGAGATGGCCAAGCTTCCCGAAACCGAGGAGCTCACCGAAAACGCGGTCAAGGCGGAGGAGATGCTCGAGACGCTCAAAGCCGACAGCGAACTCGTCTCCAGCCTCGAGATGGGGATGGAGGCGACCCTCGCCAGCGAGGAGGAGTTGGCCATACTGAAGGAGTTCGATCAGACCGAGGAGGAGCCCGAAGCCAAGGTGGCTGAGCCGCCCTCGAGGACCACGGCGGTCGAGGCGCCGGGCGAGCGGGATCGTGACGCTTTGTCTACGCGTGATGAAAGGGCGACACCCGAGTCGAAGAAAAGCAAGGAAACTCCCGATGCGGAGGCGACGTGACATGGTGGCGCGTTTCATGAGTCTCACGATTACCTGAGCCGAGGGCTTCAGCCCGCGCGAATGTTCGCGCAGGCTGAAGCCTGCGGCTCGGATGAGCGGGCATGGCCGGTCCGTCGGCGAAACGCTCTGCCGTCGTAAGGTCGTGTTGCGATTCCGGCATCGGCCGGTCGGTTTGACGCTTCTCGCGGGGATTGGTTGATCAATGGCGTTTCTCGAGTGGTTGACAAAACGAAAGAAGCGGCTGACGCAGATGACCCGCTCGGAGCTGCGCCGCCAGGAGCTTCTCTTGGAGAAGGATCGGACCCAGCTTCTAAACAAGATCACCAGGATCGCCAAGGCAAAACAAGGGCTGTTCGACCGCGGTGTGGATGAGAAGACCCCGGAAGTGCGGCGGATGCTCGCCCAGGAGTTCGAGCTCAAGACCACCGAGCAGCTCATGCTTTCCAGGCAGCTCAACATTCGCAGCAAGGAGATGCTCACCGTCTCCCGCCTGCGCATGCTGCGGGAAAACGCCGACCGGGCGGGCGCGTCCGGCAAGCTCGGGTTGATCAGCGAAACCGACATGCTGCGACTCAGCAAGCTCATCGAGTCGGACGCGGTTCGGGCGGAGCTGTACCAGGAGAGGCTGGACGAGATCCTCGGCGTCGGGGCCGAGGTAGACGCGGGGTTCGCCGCACTGAGCGAAGGCGGTAAGACCGTGATGGATATCTGGGACAAGATGGACCGCGGAGCCATCACCGATAAGGAAGAGGCCTTCGACGAGGCGGACCGCTCCGTCCGCGAACGGCACGCCGCCCCGGAGGCATAGGAGACTTGGAGCCTATCCCATAAGCTCTGTGGCACCGGTTTTCAACCGGTGGAACGCATAGGTTACAAACGTGTGCCACAGTTTCAGGAAAGGCTCTTAAGCGAAAACCTGATCGGGCGCCAGGAGAATGTGTGCTCAACCGAGACGCGACCGTAAGGGAGGTGCGATGTCATCATATCCCAGACTTCTTCGGCGAAGCGTAGCCGATCGTTGGATCGCCGGCGTGTGCGGTGGGCTGGGGGAGTACTTCGGCATTGACCCGATGGCCGTCCGCGTCGGGTACGTGCTGCTTTCCATCCTGTCAGCCGCATTTCCCGGAATACTCGTGTATCTGGTGCTCTGGTTCCTTGTGCCAAAGAGAGACTACTGCTAATTGCGGAATGCGGAATGCGGATTTTGCGAACTGACAACTGAAAACTGAGAACTTCCTCTCATGGGCCTATTCAAATCAGCAGAAGAACGTCGCATCGAGCGCGATATCAAGATCCGCCAGGGCATCCGCCGGATCGAGAAGTCGATCCGCGAGCAGGGCAAGTTCCAGGACGAGTTCATCAAAAACGCTCAGCGCGCCAAGAAGATAGGCGACAACGCCCAGTACACGTTCATTCGTAACTCGCTGAAGAAGACGGCCGCCATCCGCAAGATGCTCGAACGGCAACTGCTATCCGTGAAGAACGCCATGCTCATAAAACGGCAGGCGGAAGCCAGTGCCGACTTCGCCCAATCGATGGGCATGATGGCTGCGGAGATCGGCAAGCTGTTCGGCGAAACCGACCTGGTGAAAACCCAGGCGGACTGGGAAAAGGCCATGGTGCAGTCCCAGACCATGGAAGAGCGCATGAGCATGTTCCTGGACACCGTCGAGGACGTAGCCGCCCAGGACGCGGAATTGAGCGGGGCTAGCGAAGTGGTGAGCGACGAGGAGATCGACCGCTTGATCGAAGCCGAAACCGAAGCCGAGCATCAAAAGGAACTGGACAAACTCGCCGGCCTGCGAGCCGAACTCGATTCCCTAAAAGGCGAAGGCGAGAAACAGAAGTAGGGTGGGCACCGCCCACCATAGGAGCGTCAGTGATCGCACGTTCGCAAATCCATTGGATCACGGAGGCCGGGATGTTCTTTGAAAAGACCGGGCCGGTATGGGAGACTCTGCGCGACCTGGAAAACAGACTGCAAGAGGCAGGCATCGACTACGTGATAATCGGCGGATTGGCCCTCAACAGCCACAACTACCCGCGCCAGACGGTAGACGTGGACGTGGTTCTGACTCGCATGGGTTATAAGAAGTTCAAACAGGCTCTTGTTGACTCGACCTATTCCGCGGTTGCGGGGGCGCCGAGACGGTTTGCTGATCCGAACTCCGAGGTGACAATCGACATTCTGCTTGCAGGGGAACTGGCCGGTCGGCGAAGCAAGAACACCTCGGTGCGCTTTCCCGACCCCTCCGAAGCCGAAACGCACGGCGACCTGCGCACTGTCTCCCTCCCGCGGCTAATCGAACTGAAGCTGGTAACCTGGCGCTACAAGGACTGGGGTGATGTCGTCGAACTGATCCGCCGCAACAACCTGCCGCAGTCTTTAGCCGATGGTCTCGACCCAATCGTCCGCTCCGCGTACGGCGAGTGCTATGATCAGGCAACGGACGTCGAATACGAAGGACCGTGAACCCGTAGGGTCCGCTGTGCGGACCAAAACGTAGGGCGGGCTCCGCCCGCCGGTACGTGGATTCCGAATCTGGGAGAATGGTAGAATGTCATACGAATCGGACTGGCGAGAAAAGTTCTTCCAAGAATACTGTCTCGCGATGGAGCGAAATCAAGATCAGTGCTACATCTGTAACCGAACATCAGACGAAGTATATGAGCATTCCAAGAAACGAATCCAACAGTTTCCTCGACTTACAGAAGACGAGAAACGCACATATGTGCGAGACCTCGATCATCTCCTACCACTTTCATACTTCTTGACCTATCGTGCGAAGCACCCCGTTTGCCTGGACTGCTATTCCAGCCTGGTTAATGAACACAACATGACGCCGGACATCGAGGAACTGATTTCGGAGATCAAGAGGAAGAAGGGCGACCTCTGGCCCGAGCCGGATCGAGAGCCGTGATGAACCAGCAGGCGGGTGGCATGCCCACGCTTGCGTGGGCATGTCTGAACGATGATTGCACCGGTTGGAAACCGGTACCACACACGAACGGGGAGATTGACGGAGTTCACCGTGGTTGCGATGAACAACATTATTGAGCTGAGCGACCGAATCGCTCGCGAGTTTGATCCGGACAAGATCGTTTTGTTCGGGTCACACGCCTACGGCAACCCGCGGGAGCACTCCGACGTTGATCTCCTTGTCATCATACCGTTTGTGGGCAGTGGGTTTCGCAAGTCGGTCGAGATCCTCGAACGGGTTCGCCCGGATTTCCCTATCGACCTGATCGCCCGACGAGTAGATGACACCGAACGGCGGTATCGCGAAGGCGACCCTCTGGTGCGCGAGGCGATCGATTGCGGAAGGGTGCTTTATGAACGGCACGGTTAGGGAATGGATCGACAAGGCTGAAGCGGATTTCGCAACGGCTCGTCGCAAGTTGCGTGCGAAGACGCAACTGAATTACGACGCTGTCTGTTTTCACGCCCAACAGTGCCTCGAGAAGCTGTTGAAGGGCGCACTGATCCACTTTGGAGGCACGCCGCCACACGTCCATGATCTGTCCGAGCTGAGCAAGCTCCTCGGGGGCCTCTGTCCAGACTGGTCTGCCGGCGAACGCGACCTGCGCTACGTGAGCCATGGCGCGGTTGTTTTCCGCTACCCGGGGGAGTCGGCGACACGCGAGGATGCGGTGGAAGCCTTGGCGATTTGCGAACGCCCGCGCGGAGAGCTTATGAAGCTCGTCAAGGGATAGGGTGGTTGTCGCCGCCCAGAAGCGGCGCATGAATTGACCGGTGGGCAGTGCCCACCCTACTCACAGAGGTGGGCAATGCCCACCCTACTAATATGACTGTATCTTTCTCCACATTTGAACGGCTCAAGAGCAAGGGCGTTACTGCGTACAAGAAGGGGGAGTACCTCTCCGCCAAGACGTACCTTGTCGATGCTGCCGAGTGCATGATAGAGCTCGGCGAAACTGCCAAGACGCCGGAAGCGCGGCGGCAGCACGAGGAGCTTGCGGCTGAGCTGATCGACCTGGCTAAGGACTGCGACCGGATGCACAAGTCGCCGCGCAAAGGGCGCCAACGCCAGCGCGAGAAGGAAGGCGACTCCGGCGGCGACGCCTCCGACTGGATCATCCGCGACAAGCCGGACATCGGCTTTGCGGACATCGCCGGGCTGGACGACGTGAAGCAAGACATTCGCCTGAAGATGATCTACCCCTTCGCCCATCCGGAGCTGGCTGATCAATACGGCATCGCCACCGGCGGGGGAGTCCTGCTTTACGGCCCACCGGGGACGGGCAAGACGATGATCGCCAAAGCCATCGCCCACGAGATCGACGCCACCTTCTTTGTGGTCTCACCCGCCCAGATGCTCAGTAAGTGGGTGGGCGAAGCCGAGCAGAACGTCCGCAAGCTGTTCGACGCTGCCAAGGCGGAGACCACCTCGGTCATCTTCCTGGACGAGATCGAGGCCCTCGTCCCCAAGCGCAAGAGCGACAGCTCGACCGTGATGCAGCGGGTGGTCCCCCAGATTCTCCAGGAGCTGGAGGGGTTTGATCGCAAGGGTGATCGGGCCCTATTATTTGTCGGGGCGACCAACAAGCCGTGGATGCTCGACGAGGCCATCCTTCGTCCGGGCCGGTTGGACGCGAAGATATACGTGGGCCTGCCCGACGCCCCCGCCCGGTTTCGACTTCTGGAGATTCACTTCGCCGATAGGCCGCTTAGCGACGACGTGGACTTCGGAGAACTCTGCGACCGCCTCGAAGGCTACAGCGGGGCCGACATAAAGAACATCGCCCAGCAGGCTGCCCAGCGGCCCTTCATGGAGGCGATCGCCGGGGGCGATGCCAGGCCGATCTCCCGGGCGGACATAATCTCGGTGATCGAGGCGACACCGCCGTCGGTGAATCCGGCGGATCTGATTCGCTTTGATAAGTTTGCGGGGGGTAGGTAGCACAGCAATGGCCGGCAAGTTTGATCCGCAGGAGTTCTTTCGCCGCCACGACGCGGTGGCGGCACTGGTGCAGGCTTCGGATATCTTCGGCCTGCTCAAACGCAGTCTCGATCTGCCGCCGCAGTGGGCTGCCCTCGTTCGACGCAAGAGCGGCGATCACGTAGTCGTTCGAGAAGGCGAAGAGGTATCCGGTGAAGGGGCCGATGAAGTGCTCTTGGTTCGCACCACGCCAATTGACATTGAACTGAACGAGGAGGGGATCGTCACCCGCGATCAGTTCCAGTGTCACACGCGGGCACTACTGCGCTTGAGGCTCGTTGTAGAACGCGGCGAACTGCTTTCGTTTCAGCGGACGATCCTGGGCAGTCATCGCTTCGTAACCGCGGCGGACGTCGCCCGCTATCTTCAGCCAACCCTTCGCGGAACGGTTGCCCGGCTGGCTGGGGAGCATGAGGCTGCCGATCTGGTCGACGGCAAAGCCGCCCGGGCTGCCTCGGAAGCGCTGTCCGACGCAGCCAAAGGACCTTGTTTCGCCGCCGGTTTCACCCTGGACGCTGCCCCGAGGGCCCGGTTCACCTCTCCGACCCTGCGGCAGGTCCGCAAGACGCAACAGGAGGAAGCCCGCCGCATTGCGGAGCATCAGGCTACGCGCGAGCTCGAGCAAGCCATCGAGCGGGCCCAGGGGGATCATCTCGATCATCTTGCTTTGCTTTTGGGCAGGCTTAAGGAGCTGGCGGCCTCCTCACCCGACGTCGCCCTGCCCGATTTGATTCGCACGTTCTCCGAGCAGCAGCGTGGTGAGGTGTATGAAGCCCTGTTTGCCTCGGAGCCGGCTGCCGCCAGGACCGGCTGGGTGGTTGTGGCTGCCGGCGAAGAGCTCTTGTTTTTCGAGGGGCAAAGCCTTGCGGAGCCGGCACGCCGCCTGCGGATCTGCGGCGCAGCCGGTGCGGTGCGGTCGATCCAGACGATCACCGGCGAGTCCGGATCGCCGGTGCTCCTGCTGGGGGCTGCCACCGGCGTATATCGCCTGCCCCTCGACTGTGCGGAGCCGGACGTCACCCTGCTCGTCGAGAACGCCCCGCGTGTTCGTGGCGGATTCAACGCCGCCACCATGGTCGGCCACCGCGTGTTCGCCTCCCACTCGGAACTAGGGCTGTGTGAATGGAACGTAAACCAGCCGGGTTCACCGCGATTTCGGTTCGAGTCAATGACCCGCGGAGCAAGCGCCGTACGCGGTGTGCAGTTCTTCGAAGGTGATCTGTACGCCTCGATAGATGACCGGATCATTCGCTGGCGGGCTGATAGCACTGAGGATACTCCAGCCAACGTGTACACCGGGAGTGAGGCCACGATAACCACTCTGTGCCGGGCGCCGGACTGCCTCTTCGCGGGCAACAGCAACGGCCAGGTGCTAAGCTGGTCCAAAGGTCGCGACACCGAGCCCACCCGGCTGCACTCCGGTTGCGGGGCCGGTCTGGCAAGCCAGCCTGCTGGTCCAACCGGTCGGTCGGTTGAATCGCTGTGGCTGCTCCCGTCACACGGCGTGCAGCGGCTGGTTTTCACCGACACCTCACCGCAGGTGCACGCCCGCGTGCTCGGCGACAACTTCACCTGCCGCTACGAAGCCGGCGGCCAAACGCTGCGCCGAGTCGAAGTAGCCCCGGACATGCTCATAGCCACCAACGACCTGCGCGATCGCCTGATAGTATGGACCCCAGGCAACCCCGCCAAACCCATCGCCACCATCGGCATAGCCCGCCTGACCGGCCGAAGCGTCCAAGACGTCTGCCTGGTGCCGGAGGCGTAACGGATGCATCTGGATGGACTACAAACCTGTGGGCGTGTCCCGAACAAACCGCTCCGCGGAGAAGCAACTATGAATGCTCACAACTTGGTTCGCCTTGTGATTGCTGTGGGTTGTGTTGGTGCGATACTTCTGATCGCTTCCTGCTTCATCCCGGCGGAGGGCCAGATTTGGTCGCCGTACAGAATGGCCTTTGGCTACTCCATCGGCGGCGGGAACATGAGCGGGTGGGCTGTAAGCATCGTGGAGATAGGACCATTCGCGCTGGGTGCTGCCATTCTTGTGGCGGGCGCGGTCCGGAAATGGCCGGAGTGTTCCTCCTTTGTCCTCGTCAGTTATGCCGCGGTGTGGCTCGTTGCCGGTGCGGTCTACTTGGTGGATCTGGCGGGCATTCCAGGTCTGCGTTATGGGCGCCAGTGGGTCTGGGCTTCAATCGCGCTGATTGCACTCTTCGCGGCAGTGTTTGCGGCCCTCCGAGGGTTCGGCAAGCGAAAGCTCCATTATACATCCCTTTTGACACTTTCCCTTGTCCTGGTGGCTGGTTCCATTATCCAGCAGGCAACAGGCATAGCATATTACCTTTTGGAGGATGGGATGTTGCTCAATGTAGGTGCCGTCACTGGGGAGGTGGGCGCGGTGATGCTGTTCATTTCCCTTCTGCTTCTGCGCCAAGGGAAGACCTTCCTCGATTCAGTCGGGCGCGGGTTGGTTTGTTCCAACTGCTTCTACGACCTACGTGGGAGTGTTGAAAGCACGGTGTGTCCTGAATGTGGAGCGGACATCCCCGAGCACGCTGGGATGCCCGAGAAGGAGCCGGGTGGGCCATGTCCTTTGGACATGGGGGAGACGATTGTTTACGCTCAGGGCTATGCCCAGGCATCTTCGCAGATATGACCAACCGGGTGACTCTCACTTCTGGACGGTCTTCTCCCGAAGGCGGGTAGGGTCCGCTCCGCGGACCGTTCTGGGTCGGCAGGATGAACCGGGCGGTCCGCACAGCGGACCCTACAGAACCGCGCGGTCTGCACATTGAACCCTGCCGTGGATGGGGTACAGCCCGTAGGGTCCGCTGTGCGGACCGTTGTGTATCGAACACACTGCCGTTCTGATATGATGGGGGCATGCCGGATTATCGACGTGCATTCGTGCCGGCCGGGACGTTCTTCTTCACGCTCGTCACCGAGCGTCGGGCGCGCATCCTGTGTGACCCGCGCGCGCGGCTATGCCTGCGCGAAGCGATGCGGACGACCGTAGCGCGCTGGCCATTCGAGATTCGCGCGATCGTCCTGCTCCCGGATCACCTACACACGATCTGGTCGCTGCCCGAGCGCGACAGTGACTTCTCCCGCCGCTGGGCCTACTTGAAGAAGACGTTCACACGGTCGTGGCTGGCGGGCGCCGGCTGCGAGCAGCCGATCAGCGCAAGCCGGCGCAAGAACCGCCGGCGCGGGGTGTGGCAGCGCCGCTTCTGGGAGCATACGATCCGTGATGAAGGGGAATTCGAACGCCACTGCGACTACATTCACCACAATCCGGTCAAGCACGGGCTGGGAACGTGTCCGCACGCGTGGCCATATTCGAGCTTCCACCGCTTCGTACGCGAACGATATTACGAGCCGGATTGGCATTGCCTCTGCGACGGACAAGCGACACCACCGCCACAATTCGACGATCTGGCGGCGACGGCCATGGAATGAGCTGGATGTTCCGCATAGACGTGGACGGTCCGCACAGCGGACCCTACGGAAGATGCGGGACAACCCGTAGGGTCCGCTGTGCGGACCGTCCTCGGCTAGCGACCAGGGCGGCATTGTCGATCGGGCCGAGAGTGGTATGCTCACGGTGTGAATCAGGGTGTTTTGCAGATCGAGCGAATTCGCGGTGAGCTTCGCACGCGGCGCGTCGGGCGGGGCGTCGAATACCTCGAATCTACAACCAGCACTAATGACGAAGCCTGGCGGCGTGCCACTGCTCCAGAACAGTGCACCAACTCCGACGCCGACGGGCTGGTGATCTTTGCGGAACATCAGTCCGCCGGCAGGGGGCGGATGGGACGGGTGTGGCGGTCACCCCGCGGGGCGAGCCTGCTGTGCAGCGTAGTTGTGATCGACGAGGGTGACGAGCTTGGCGGCGGAGACCTGTGCCTGCTGACTGCTGTGGCTGCGGTCGACGCCGTCGCCGGATGCTGCGAGCTTGCGGCGACCATCAAATGGCCCAACGACCTGGTCGCTAACGGTTTGAAACTCGGTGGGATTCTTATCGAATCGCGTTTGCGGGCCGATCGCGTACGGCTCTGGGTGATCGGGATCGGGATCAACTGTCTGCAGCAGCGGGGCCACCTCGAGGGGGAGCTGGCCGAGACAGCCACGTCCCTGGAGCTGCTTTGCAAACAGCCCATCGAACGCACAACGCTGGCGATCGCCCTTATAAGAGAGTTGGACCGCTGGCTGGCCCAACCGCAAGACTGGAACGCCGCCGAGCTGCGGGCCGCCTGGCTCGCCCGCTCTGAGATGCTGGGAGGGCGCGTGCTGCTTAAGCATGCGGGGAAAGTGTACAGCGGCTCAATGATCGACCTGGATCCCAGCGCAGCCCTGATCGTCCAGCTCGATGAAGGCGGAATCCGAGCGTTTGGCGTGGCCGAGACGACGCTGGTACGATACGGCCCGTCGGCAGACTCGACGTGAAGGGGCGCGATTGGCGACGGGCGGTACGATACCGACGTTTGGCTTCGTCCGGTTTATGCTACGGGGGCAGACAGGATGATCCCGCGACAGGCGGCGGCCTGTGTGTCCATGCTGCTCGGGGCCAGTCTGGCTATGGTTGTGGGGGGATTGCTGGCCTCCCTTCGCGACGGTGTCCACCATGGGTACGCTTCCCGGGGTGCGGTCATCGGCGGGGCGCTCCTGGCCGGTGCCGTCGGCGTTCGCGTCCCCCAGCGGCTGGCCATGTGGGTGTGCGTGCGAGCGTGGCAACGGCTCGCCCTGCGGGCGAAACCTCCCGGCGTGTCGCGCCTGCTGGTCAACCCGGAACCCGCTGATCTGCCGCTGTACTGGCTGGCTCTGTCGGTGATCGCCCTGGTGGCGGGCGTGGCCATTGCCACTTTGCCGCTCGGCGTTCATCTCGCCGACACGTTTCACGACTGGACCCACGCCCGATTCGTCTGGTCGACGGCCCCGCATGCGATCTTCCATGCAGCCCTCGTGTTCGTAACCGGACTGGTCCCGCTCGCCGCCCTCGGGCTGGCGGTGTCGTGCGCCCACCATATCAGTTGTGCCCACGGCGTGTGGGAGCCGAAGGCAACCGGCTGGCTTCTGATCGGCGGCGCCGGTGGGGCGTTGATCTGGGCATGGCTCATCGGTGCTGCGGGGCCATGCGAGCTGGTATTGGCGGCCGCGGCGCTTCCTGCGCTCATGGTGTCCCTTGTGGGGGTGGCCTCGGGCTCCCCGCGCTTCGCCCCGTCCGAAGCAGTCGGTGAGGCTGAGCCCGAGCCGCTGCCCATATGGAGCGATCGTTGGCCCACGCTTTTGCGGGCGAGCATCGTGGCGGTCGGATCATGCGGAGCATGCGCAGCCGCAATCTGGCATGAGTCTCTCGCACCGGAGGTCGAGGCGGTGGACACCTTGGTCCCCTCACTGCTTGCGGCCTTGGGTGTCGGGTTTCTTGCGGGCAGCCGCGTGAAACGCTCGGGATTCCGGTCGATCGGCGGATTCGGCGTCGCCTGCGCGTCCGCAGGACTGATGACCTCGGCGGGCTCAGCCGGCCTGCTGGGAAAGCCGGCGATGGGGACCGGCCCGACTCTCGCACTGGCCCTTGTGGGCATAGCGGCTGCGGGGCTCGCCACAGCCTACGGCCATCAGACTCTTCGCTCTCGGGTTGCGAACCGATCGGTCGTGGGTGCCACGGTACTGGCACGGGGACTCGTCGGCGGGGCCATTTCCGTGTGGATAGTCGCCCCGCTGCTCTCGCGCTACTTCGGGGCCGCCGCGGCACTTTCGATTCTGGGGCTTTCGCTGCTGGCTCTTGGTGGAACGCTCATAATACACGAGCCCTCCTACTCACCCCAAACGCGGCGCGTGCGTCTGGCGGCGGTGTTCTTCTCGATCGCCGTGATCACGACTTTTTTCCTCCTGTCGGTTCGTTGACCCATGTGCAACGCCCCGGGGTTCGCCGCAAAGGGGCAGGCTACATGAACGCGTCAGCCAGAGGCCCCGCGGTGGGATCGTGCCGACGCCGTGGCCTGCGCGGGCGCGTGGAGCTGGATCGACGGTAGCGTTTGCAGTCTGGCGGGGTCGAAGCCGGGGCGACGCCGACCGTGGGTGCTGACACTTTCCGGAAAGGACCTGTGTGAATTGAATCGCTTTTCATCCAGGGTATCTCCCGGGCATTCGACTCGCCGCAGCTCGGGTTAGCGGCGGGCGCTCGCGCCTGGCAGGCACAATCCGGGCGGTTCGTACATGACACAACGTGGCACCCGTCGGAGGTGCGGCCCAGGCCACACCCCCGGCGGGTTGTGGAGGTAGGGGAGGGTGAAAGGTCTCGCATCTGATTTCCCCGGACTCCATCAGGCCGCCTCGCTCTTGCGCCAAAGGTAATAGACCGGCCGCAGACCGATGAGCCCGCGGAAGGTCTGTGCGAGGAACTGTGGCGATTGACGTTCTACGCGTCGCTCCCCGCCGACTGTCGTGGCGGCATACCAGTCATAGACTACCTTGGCGACGATCTCGCGCACGCGGCGCCGACGGCAGACGTGCATGGTAAAATCCCGGCCGGTCGGATCCACCTCCAGGGCCCGGAGGTCCTCGAGGGCCTTCGCCCGGCAGGGGGTGATATCGTACTGGCCGATCCGCTTCATGCCGGCCTTCTCGAAAACAGGGTTGAACTCGCCCATAGCCGCCAGACACTCAACGTATTCCGTGCCGACCATAGGAAGCGTCTTGCGCACCAGGTAGTGTCCCAGTCCGCACCCACGAACGTCCGGGTGAACGACCAGGCGCCGAAGTATGCGCAGACTCCGGTTGACCCGCTTGGGGTTGCGTGAGAACAGGCGGCCCGTCTCCCGGTTTCGCAGGGAGAGTTCCAGGGGGCCGTGAGCGTAGACCACGATCGCGAGCGGATCACCGTGCGTCCCGTCACGCAGCAGGAAGATCTTATCGACGAAGCCCAGCTCGTCCGCCGCCCGGTAGTGCATCGAGGCGAAACTCCCGTAATCCCGCTTGCAGCCGAGCTCGATCTTCAGGCGACGCCGGAAGCTGATAGGCCGGTTGGGGCGAACCGCACGCTGCTCGACCTCGCAGCGCCCGCACCCCCTCAACCAGACGATGGTGTCCGGCTGGAGGTCGGTGATAACGTCCTCGTTGCTGGAGGCCAGCACCACCGACAGATTCCGCCGGGTGACCAGCTTGCGGAGGTTGTAGCTGATCGCCCGGGCGACCCGGCGGTGCAGCACTGAGCAGAACTCGTCGCAGAGCAGCGGTGCGCCGGCGGTGCCGTTTCGGCTGTGCAATGCAATCGCCCGGGCCAGGCGGGCGCGGAAACGCTCCCCGTCCGAGAGCTCGCCGAAGCGGCGTACCCACAAGTGCGGCTCCCCCAAGCCACAGCAGGTGAGGATCGACAGGGCCTCATCAAGGGCCGCCCACGGGGCGACGCGGTCGATGATCGCCGCCTCCGGCGGAAAACTCACCCGATTGACCGTGCACCCCCCGGAAAAATGGCCCTCGATCCGCCCCAAGGCGCTGGACTTGCCGCTGCCGGAAGGCCCCACCAGCAGAGTGATCCTCCCCAACCCCAGGGCGATCCGCGTTGAGCCGACCACGGTTGTAGACGATCCAAAAAGGGGGATGCCGAACCGTATTCCCACCGCTGCGGTCCGCGCCGAGGGCCGCCCCAGCCTCTGCTCGCGGACACACTTGAGGTTGACCTGCCGTTTCGCTACCGCCACGTGCGCGTCCCCCGTCGGCCTAATCCCGGACTGCTGCTGTCGCATCCAAACCTCGCTCCTAACCCGACTCGCTTCGAAGATGGACCTGCCAATGCCCCGACACAGACCTCAAACCTAACACACCCCTAACTATACACCGTGATTATGGCTTGTCAATATTGTGCGCCATTATTTTATGGAGGAGGGCAATTCTTTCGCTTCCGACGGGGGAGAGGCGATTCTGCGGCGCTGCGAGAGGGGGCGCCGCGAGCTCCGGCCTGAGCCTATAGGTCCCGGCAGACCAACCTCACAACGATGCCCTGAATGGAGAATTCCCGCGATTGATCGATCAGCAGGGGGGCGATCCGCGGATTGTCCCCGCGCAATACCACGATCCGGCCACTCTCGCGTGACTCCACGGAGACGCGTTTCAGCGTCGGTTGGCCGTCAACCAGACACGCGCAAACCTTGCCCTGAACGTGTTCGGGGTCCACATCCGGACGGTAATGCACGAGAACAATATCGCCAGGCTTGAGCGTCGGTTCCATGCTGTCGTAGGTCAGCCGGAGACAGTAGTAGTCCGGCGACCACTGATGCCTGAGCAACGGGAACATCTCCAGTTGCTCCTGTGACTCAGCCGGCGCGCCGGCGGGGATCGACCCGAACAAGGGGAGTTCCCGTGTCTCCAGCGGCTGAGGGGCGTCGTGGTCCGCCCCGGCGCCGATCAGCACGCCCTGGGGCACGTTCAAGGCCACCGCCAGGGCGTCGATCGTCCGGAGCGACGGGCTCGCCTTGCCCCGCTCGATGGCGGAGAGGAAGCCCTGGTTCACCCCCGCAGAATCCGCCAGAGCGGTCTGACTGAGCCGCAGCTCCTTACGACGCCGGCGGATCCGACCCCCGATCGACTCGCTGGACCGCTCCTCGACAATCGCATTATGGTCCCGCATGCCTCTCCTATACCATGTGAACAATGATGTGGCAATAGTGAAGAGGGCTCGGATACGCCGCGCGGTTGTGGGAAGCGATCGGGATGACTCAAGGGGGAAATTCGGCGACCAACTCGGCAACGCGACGCAATGCGACCTTGTGCGGCCAGAAACGAAGAAAAGCGGGCGAACGGACTCGAACCGTCAACATTCAGCTTGGAAGGCTGATGCTCTACCAATTGAGCTACGCCCGCAAAGTATTGTCAATACAGCACTTACGCTCGTTTGAACCGTTTCGTTAAGTTGCCAGGTTGGGCCTCAAACCGCCCATTCTTACCCTTAAGTTGCCATTCCCCTGATGCGTCGCGGACCAGTATCCGATATGCTCCGTGCATGGCAACGAACGGCAAACCAGCAACCAGAAAACGCATTCCAAAGCTCTCCGACAAACCAGAGCCGGGTACGGGGCGGTACTACACGTCGTATCGTGCCGCCAGCGGCTCTGCCCGGCGGCAGCGATTCACGAAGGATCACAAGGAATCCGAGCAAATGTACCGCCGGTGGGTCATCGAACATTACGACGACTCCGTGGACATCATAATCCGGGATGGTTCAGGGTTCAATGGCACGCTGGAGCGCACGCTTCCGTATATCGCCAATGCGTTGGTCCAGCACGACGAGGGCCGCGTCCGGCCCGACGGATCACCCCGAACGGGCGGTACGATCAGCCTGCGGGTCTTCCATGATGACCGTCATCAAGTGGTCAACATCCTCAAATGGTGCAAGGAGCGATTCGGCGATCGGCTCAAGCGGGAGTCCTTCCGCGACCTGTTCACGGAGACGGATTACGAGACCATGATGATGGCGTTCGCCAGACGGTTCAGTTCTTCGCAGGTCAACAAGCATCGCCAACGGTTCTGGCAGCTCGTCAAGTTCGCCAAACGCCGCCCATTTAAGGTACGCCTGTCCTTCGGCCCTGACGAGGTACGACAGTTTGGCGGCACTGAATCCAGGCGCGAACGGGAGATTCCGACGGTTGGCATGATCCGCAAGCTCCTCAACGCGGCGAGCGGACATGAACGTCTGTGGATATGGTTGGGAATAGGGTTGGGCTTCGGGAACGACGATCTCGCCCACGCCCGGCCAATCCATTTCGACCGAGATAGCTACGATATGCGGCGCGGCAAAACCGGGATCGCCCGGTACGGATTGACCAGGCCGATGGTCTGGGCGCATCTTGAACGGTATCTCGAAGCCCATCCGCGCGATGAGGATGACCTTCTGTTCAAGACACGCACCGGAAGGCCGCTCGTGTGGGTCGAGACCAAGACCGAAGACGAACTACGGAACGGAACGACAACACACGGACCGACAGCGATGCCGTACAAACGCACCGACAGTGTATTGCAAGCGTTTCGTAGGCTCAAGAAGCGTGCCGGATTGGAGGATTGGCGCGAGGGGTTTTATGTCTGGCGGCATGTAGGAGCCACAGCGTACGCCGCACGCGAAGATACCCACATCAGTGTGGCCGCGTTGCGCACCTTCCTGGGCCACGGCAAGAGCGACGCAGCAGACCAGTATATGAAACCTCTGACGCCACAAGTGAAGGAAGTTATCGAGTGGGTCAACCGAATGCTCGACTCCGACGACCTGAATGCGTGGAAGGAGAAGGAGGGAGCCTAATCGAAGAACTCGCGCAGGTGAGGGTCGATTTCAGTGGGTTTCATCTTTGCTCGACGACCGTTCCTGCCTGGCCTTCGCAGCGCGGAATCCGGCAAGACTTGCGCTTCGTTCTCAAGCAGCTTCTGCAAGTCCTCTTGGCGTATGTATCGCCGCGAACCCCGCTGGATCACGGGCAGGTCACCCTGTGCGATTCGCTTCTCAAGGTCACCTCGACGGCATCGTGCCGCCTTTGCCGCCTCGTCGATGCTCAAAGGGCGCAGACGCTCCACCGTGTCTGTCCACTGGCTGCTCCGCCGGCTTGTTGACGGACTACGCGCAGAGTCCCTGCTGGAGCGAGCACTCGTCTCGTCGTAGGGTTCGTTCTCGCGCAGGTTGTCGTCATTCGCCCGATACATCAGCGCCTCCCGGCACCATCAATATACGATTCCGAGACGCCACTTGTACGGCTTCTCTTGGGCTGGCAATGTGCCCCACCGCGTCGGGCATAAGTTCGATCCTCGTGGAAACGTGACCTCTCGAATCTGCCGATATGTCCAATAACCGTGGACTGAAGACCCTGGACTTGGGTTGGACAGGATTCCGCTCATGGCGACGAAACGCTTGGTCAATGTGTCCGATGCGGCGCGAATACTCTCGGTTTCAACGAAAACGATCCGCCGGTGGGATGCGAAGCTGGGCCCGCAGCGGGATCGCAACGGCTACCGCGTCTACGCCCCCGACCTGCTGTTTCAGCTTCTCCGAGGCCGGGACAGACCGCCGCGCCGTCGTGGAAGCCTGGACACGCTTCACCTCGGCACATGCGAGAACATGCGGGCTGTCCGCGACCGCTCTGTGAACTTGGTCTTCACCAGCCCGCCGTATCCTCGTGCCTGCCGCGCCGGGCTTCGTCCGAACGATTGGGTCGAGTGGTTCCTTCCCAAAGCGGCGGAGATACAACGCACACTCCGTCGGGACGGCAACCTGTTCCTAGTGGTGAAGGAGCCGGTGGTCAACGGAGAGAGACACACGTTCATCCATGACCTCGTTCGCGAGATGAGGAATTCGGGGTGGAGATACTGCGACGAACTGATCTGGATGATGCCGAACCCGCTTCCTCGGCGGGCCACCGGTAGGCTGAAGGATTCCTTCCAACGAATCCTGCATTTCAGCCTGTCCAAGAGGTATGCATTTTATCCCGATGCCGTACGCCGGCCGTCGAAGCCGACCAACGGGCAGAACAAGCGCTACCGCACATCGGTCAGGCCTGCTGGCCCGTGATGTGGGCGGTATAAGCGGTGCCCCACGCGGTCTGCGCGGTCGTGACCGGGGTCATGTCACCCGCCGCGAGAACCTTACTTGGCCAGGTTGGCATTGGCGTAGCTGACGAAGTTGCCCAGCCAGGCGTTGAACTCGGCGTCGCCGCCGGGGATGTAGTCGCCCATCGGAGAGACGTTTTTGCGTTATTGGGTATTACTCTTGAGGGGCATCTCGCGCCCTCGACCCAAGAGAAAAAGACCCACCGCAAATCGTTACGCACGTAGAGCAACTGCATCGAGAATCAGATCAGATGTTCGGTCTCGACACCGCCCCAATGTTGCTCGAGATACTCGGCCACCAGTCGCCGGTGACAGTGGAGCGGCTTGTGTTCGCTGCACAGAAGGCAGCCTTGATTGATGATGTGCTTGGCGATCGAATCCTCGATTCGCCGCTTGCCCATCAATTCGAAGAACTCCTCCTCATAGACCGCCCAAGAGCCCTTGTGCTTCTTGTACGCATCTAGGATGTCCTTCGTTGGCGCGAGTTCGGGGAGATGCACATACTCGATACCAGCGATTTCTCGCAGAAAGAAAACAAGATCATCTCTTTTCGAGAAGCCAGCCAACTGCGAGGTGTTGTTAAGCCGTACGTCGACGATGCGCCGAACACCGGCATCACGAAGCTTCGAGAAGAACGCCTGCGCGGTCTTCTGTGTGAATCCAATCGTGTAGATCTGAATGGGCTCCATGGCTACAGCGCCTTCATTCCGTCCGGAGCAGGCTTCGGTTCGGCGTAAGCAATCTTCTCCGCTTGCTTGTCGTACGCTTCTTCGATCAGTTCGTCTTTGCCCCGAAACAGATCCTGACTCGGTACTCGCATGAGCGCGAGCAGACGGTCTTCGGCTTGTGCCATCGACTCAAGGCTACCATCCTCGAGGATGTGTGCGATCTCGATTGCGAATCCACGCAAATGGCGACAAATCAGAATCGTCCGATGACAGGTGAGGGGATCCTTCTCGGCACACATGAGTGCTACTTGATGGTCGGCCAAACCACGCCGAATCCTCGCAAGTCCCTCAGCGAATACAGGCGTCTTGGCGATGAGGTCGTAGCGGGCTTTTCTGTCAACGTAGCAGTCGGTCTCCGAACGGCGAGCACCGAGTTCATCTCCAACAAAGACGTAATGGACTCCGCGCCGGCGTAACGCGATCTCAAGAACGTCGCGATTGAAATGTGGATTGAATCGACTGTACGGACTCGACCGAACGTCAGCAATGGCCGTCACATTGTGCTGGCGGAGCAACTCGGCAAACCGGTCCAACTCGTGGTTCGAGTGGCCGATCGTAAACAGCGTTCGAGTTGACGGGGGTTTCTCGCTCATGGTAGGGCAAAGACAGTCGCGACAACCTTGTAGTGATACTCGTTGAAGGGCGGGGTCAAGCTGATACACAGCAGGCAATTATCGCCACAGGGCGGCACAATTTTCCGGACGCCTTCGCTTTCCGCCGGGTGGTTACCACAGTGGTGTTCGCTAAAGATCGGATCCGTCATCGAGAGCGAGTATTCCTGGCCCGCGTATCGGAATACCGCGCGGGTCTTTCGCTGTGTGTATCCCTTCCAAGGATTGGGCTCGCGCCAAAGCCGCACGTGGAATCCCTCAGGCCGGATCAGTACGAGTGACGTTGGTGTGCTGCGACCGGCTTGAGCGTTGACGGTGATGCGATCTGAACGACTGGTGGATTCCAACCAGAGATCGGCAGGATGCTCCGCGAAGCCAGCGACTTTGTCAATGGGTACCGCTCGGACCTTCGACCATTGTGTTGAGTCATCGATCAGCCAATTCTCGGGCTGCCCAGGATCGGATTGCTGTCTCTTGAGGGGGATATCAACCACGTCCAGAACGCTGGCCGAACCGCCTTGCTGGAGTGCGTAGTGATGTGGAAGAAGTTCACCTTCACCACTACCACTCACAGGTCTGATCCAACCGCCCAATCGAGCCTTGCCTCCGTCTTTGATGATCTCGCGGCCTGCCACGCAACGGGCACTCTTCTTGATTGAGTTGGCCCCAATAAGCACGCGTTTCCCCGGCATGGCGTAACACCTTGGAAGACAGCAGGATAGAGATCAGTGATTGATCAATTCCCACGTGTCAATCGATGTCCGGAATCGCGACGCCTGCGCCGCCGCCGCTTCATTCTACGGCCATGGGCACGACATGTATAGGTGACTCGGAGATCTTGCCGTTGTCAAACCGGCGCAACCGTCGAGCCGACCATCCGGCTGAAAGCTGACCGCCTGTACGCCCCAATCGTCGCGCTGGCCGTCTCGCTCCCGGGACCCGCTTCGCCGCGGGTGCTGAGCCATCGTAGCATGTAATGCGCGGTCTTGCCACCGTCCGGGCCGGTGAACTCGGCCACGGCGGGGGTGCGGGTGCTCAGCAGCAGGAACTTTAGCTCGCCCGGATCGCTCGCCGACGGGTCGCCGAGGGCGGATACTTTTACCCAGACCTCCGCGCCGATCACGCCGCGCGGCCGGGCGCGGCGGGTGGGGGTGGACTCGTCAACGTACCGTAGCGTGTGCCGCAGACGCTTCGAGAAACCCACCGTGACCACCGGCCGCGTGGTCGCCACGGGGCCGGGCGTGGTATCGGAGACCGCGGCAGGTCTGCCGCAACCCATCACCTTCACCGACGTCTTCGCCGGGATCGGCGGGTTCCATCAGGCCCTGACGCAGGTCGGCGCGGTTCTGGCGTGGGCGTGCGAGTGCGACGCGGACGCCGCCGAGACGTATCGGCGAAACTTCGGGTACGACCCGACGGGCGATGTGACGACGGTCAGCGCGACCGACGTGCCTGACCACGACATCCTTTGCGCCGGGTTTCCGTGCCAATCTTTCAGCGTGGACGGTGAACGGCGCGGGATGGCCGACCCGCGCGGAAGGCTGTTCTACGAGATCGTTCGCCTCCTCACGGCGAAGCGCCCAAGGGCCTTCATCCTGGAGAACGTCCCGCACCTGCTCCGCATCGACGGGGGACGGACGTTCGCAGCGATGCGCGGGCATCTGACGGGCTTCGGCTACTCAGTGCGCCACGCGGTGCTGGACGCGCGGCACTTCGGATTGCCGCAGCGTAGGGAGCGGCTGTTCATCGTGGGGATTCTGGGGTCGTACCGCAAAGCGGCCTTGCCGTCGTTCGCGTTCCCGAAGCCGGGCAAGCCGGCGAAGAATCTGCACGATCTGCTCGAGCGCAATGTGCCAGCAAGGTACTACTTCACGCCCGAGAAGCGTGATCGGCTGATCCATCTTCGTGAGCACCATCGAGTGAAGCGCAGCAACCGCTGCTTCAAGTTCGTGCACGCGACCCATGCGAACACGCTGACGAGTACGCATAGGGGCGTCGAGAAGAATGTCGTCGTGGAATTGGATGGGAAGTGGCGCAGGCTGACGCCGCGCGAGTACGCGAAACTCCAAGGGTTCCCGGAGACCTTCAAGCTGCACGATGTTGACAGCAAGGCCTACCGGCAGCTCGGCAACAGCGTCGCCGTGCCCGTCGTGCGGGCGGTGGCGGAACGCGTGATTGAAGCATTGCAGTTCAACGGCGGCGGACGGGGAAGCCGCCGACCGCAGGGCTAACGGAGAAAGAAGCGATGAGAAGGAAAACGTACGGAAAGACTGCGCGCCGAAATCCGGCAGGCAAGAGCGACGGTGACCGGAAGCGGAAGGCGAAACGCACATGGTTCAGGTTCATCGACCTGTTCGCGGGGATCGGCGGGTTCCGCATCGCGCTTGAAGACGCGGGCGCGAAGTGCGTCTGGTCGTGCGAGAAGGACGCGTTCGCCGCGCGGTGGTACCTGGAGAACCACGGCGACGATCCGACGGGCGACATCATGGCCGTCGCCGCGATGGCAGTGCCCGATCACGACATCCTCTGCGCCGGATATCCGTGCCAGCCGTACAGCACCCAGGGCAAGGCGCTTGGCCTGGCCGATCCGCGCGGCCGGGTGTTCTACGCGATCCCGCGCATCCTCGCGGCGAAGCGGCCCGCCGCCTTCATCCTTGAGAATGTGGACAGCCTGCTGCACGCCAACCACCGCCGGTCGCATGACCGGATCGTCGCCGCGCTCGAGACCGCAGGGTACGTCATCCACGAGACCGTGCTCGACGCGCGGGAGTTCGGTTTGCCGCAAAGCCGCCGCCGGCTGTTCATGGTGGGATTCCACCGGTCGCTGGGCACCGTGTCATTCGCGTGGCCGAAGCGCGATCGGCTTGCGACCAACCGTGATGCGTTCCTCGACGAGACCGTGGACGAGAAGCACTACTTCGGGACCGACGAGATAGATGCGTTGGTCTGGGCCAGCGAGTGGCAGCGCGCGCAGGGAAACCGGTGGTTCATCAAGTTCGCGCCGCGGAAGCATGTCCGTGCCCTGCTCAGTGCGCCGCACCGGACTCAGGACAACATCATCCTCGGGTCGGCCGGTCGTTGGAGACGGCTGACGCCGAACGAGTACCGAAAACTCCAGGGCTTCCCGGAAGGCTTCAAGCTGCCCGCCGACGACAGGGACGCCTACAGGCTGCTGGGCAATGCCGTGGCCGTGCCCGTGGTGCGCGCGGTGGCTGAGAACATGATCGCGGCGCTAAGGGGCAAAAGGCCCCGCCGTTAAGCGCAATGAACCGTGCCCGAGTGGGCGCTTAGTCGAATTGTGGACTGACAACATCTTTTTAGTAGGGGAAAACCAATGAAGAAACAGAACAAGACCAAGCCATCATCGGGAAAGAATACCAAGGCCGTGAACGCGGCAACCTCCGGGGCCAAGGACAGCCGTGCCCAGAAGACCGGAACGCGCAGTGGTCACACCGGCAAGGGGGGCCAAGCACGCCGCAACGGTCGCGTATCTGCCGCAGCGCGATCGGTGAAATCACCCCTGAACTACTACGGAGGAAAGCACTATCATCGCCGAAAAATAATCCCGTTTTTTCCTCAACATCACACCTTCGTAGATGTGTTCGGCGGTGGTGCAAGCATACTGCTCGGCAAGCAGCCCAGTCCCGTTGAAGTCTACAACGACATCGATGGTCGCGTTCACAACTTCTTCAGCGTGGTGGGTGATTCCGATTTGTGCCAAAAGCTCATGCAGAAGACAGGTGTGACGGGTCATGACCGCAGGCTGTTTAACGAGTGCATCGCACGGTGCGAGTCAGGTTCGATCGCTGACCCCGTTGAAGCCGCATGGGCGCTCCTCGTCTGCTGTAAACAAGGGCGTAATGGCGTCGCGCGGAAGACCTCTGACTTTTCCTATAGCAAGGTCGGTACCAGCAACAACATGAGTTGCAGGACCAGTGCGTGGCGGAACCTCCCGCGCGTGATCGCCGAAGCCGGCGACCGACTCCAGCGGGCGATCATCGAGAACCTACATTGGAATGACGCCATCAGACGATATGACAGCAAGGAAACTTTTTTTTACATGGATCCGCCGTACTTACCCGAGACGCGCAAGACGAACTCGCGGCAGGTCTACAGGCACGAGATGTCTCGCTTGGATCATGTGCGTCTGCTTTGTGCCATATGTGAAGTGCAGGGGAAAGTCATTCTGAGTGGCTATGACAGCGACCCCTACGACCAGCTCCTCTCGTCGGACTGGACGCGCATCGAGTTTACTACTGTCGCCCGCGCCGGCTCAAGGACCGCAAACTGCAAACTCCCGCCGCGCACGGAAGTACTTTGGATGAACTACACGCCTCCGGTGGGGGTGGCCGCATGACGCGATACGGGCTGTTCGCAGGCGCCATCTGTGGATTCCCGATCATTGGACCTTGGGGGGCGCTGCGAGCGTAAACCGTGCGTCGTGGAGTGAATCCGATAATCACGGCCTACCGGGGCGCACGGATGCCTCACCGACCGGCGCGGAACTGACTTCCGCGCCCAGTGCACACGCTCGCCGGCGGCCGCTCCGCGGGCAGAATCAGGCGACCCACAAGGGGAGATGCGAGCGAAGAGAAGCAACCAGGTCCGCCGTCGGACCGAACGGGGCCCCCGCCCCTCTCCAATGCCGGGTGGGCTTCGGGCTCCAGCGATTCTCACGCAGGAGGTGTCCGAGGGAGCGAAGGCCTTCAGGCGAGCCGCAATCCGAGGCGACATGTCACGGCGCGCTCAAGGCGACCGTGAGCCTGTCGCTACGGATCGCGGTGAGCAGATCGGAATACTCCTCCTCATTCATTGCCACTGGTTGGCCAAATCCGATGGCCGCCCTGATACCACCCCCGAGGTTAGTCATAGACGAGCCGAGCAGCCCACAGGAGCTCGGCGAGGCTCGGCTGTGAGTAACTCGGCGGCGCGGGTTGTGAGTAAACGTGTGGCAGGTAATCTCACAGCAACGGAGTTTGGTGACGCCGCGATCCCGACACGGTCAAGCCGCCCTGCCTCTGCGAGAGGCACCCGGAGATCACCGGTCGGGTCGACGGCGCCTGCTCAGAAGTCTGAGAGAACATCGCCTCACGAAGGCTCTTGTATCAGGTCGACTGGCAGCAGGCGTAAGGCGTTGAGCAAAAAGGGCAAACGCAAACGAGGAGCGACGGTCATGGACCAAGGCAGGGACAAACGTGGCGGACAGATGGCGGACGCGGACGAATGGAGGCAACGAACGGCGTTCGTCGGGTTCGACTGGGCCAGTGACCATCACGACGTGGTGGTCGTCAATCAGCACGGGAAGATCGTCGAAGACTTCCGTTTCGACGATACG
>SDBU01001075.1_pt1 | contig 40232 bp, 95 predicted proteins | sample 2277071 | NCBI WGS metagenome assembly SDBU01 (sample SAMN10397929, study PRJNA504765) | marine sediment metagenome | isolation source: marine sediment core GS08_GC12, 126 cmbsf | place: Arctic Ocean: Gakkel Ridge, Loki's castle | collected 2008 | reverse complement strand
TTAATCCCCCTACTGCTAATGCGACACCTGCACTCATTATTCCTAGAGCAAAGAACAATGGAGTTAGACCAAGTATTGTAGAAGCTGCTCCTGTAACATTGCCTTGCTGTGCAGCATATACTTCATCAGCAACAGTTCCGATTAAGTTTACTCCGATTATGATGACGATGAATCCGCCAATTAGATTTCCTAACATTTATAATCACTTCCAAAAGGCTTTAGGAAATAGATAATATTTAAGTACTCACTAAATAAGGTGGTAAGAATTGGTTGTTTTACGAGTACTTAAATATTATGGGGTTTTAAATAGATTTGGAGTTGAGTTTATGAAAAAAAGCATAGGTGTGTCAAGTTGATTCTGTTTCTTAGTTTTTTAAAAAATAATAGGGGGTATTTCTAATGGCTGAAGAAGAAAAGATAGATGAATCTAGCAAATACAATGAAGCAGCTATGCAGATAATGAGATTGCATAATTTATGGGTAAAGATAGAAGAACACGTCAATAAAGGTAGTTTAGAGGAATGGCAATATCTCTTGGATTCTGTTTGGAGAGAGTTGAGAGCTGACATAAATCATATAACCAATGGAAAGGAATTAACTGAAGAAAATAAACTCCTTAAACTTAAAGTTTTGATTGCAGCCAGTAAAACAAGAACTAAATATTATAATGCTTTGAATGGAAGGCACGAATTTCTGAAAGGACTACAAGATAAATCTGGAAAAGGTGGAATTTACGAGGATGAATCAGAAAAAGGATTTGAATAAAGAAGATTTACCTTTTTATGTTGCCACTCCTATATTCTATCAACTTAGGAAAGGTTATAAGAAAGTTACGGAAGGTGACCAAGATAGAATATATGTGGTTACTGGCAGAGAAGGTCTTGGAAAATCTACATTAACAATGCAATTAGCTTATGTAGTTGATCCTAACCTGAGTTTAAATAATATTGTCTTTACAGCTAACCAATTAGAGAAAAGAATTAAAGAAGCTAAACAGTTTACTGCAATAATTTTTGATGAAGGATTCTCTGGATTGTCAAGTAAAGGTGCAATCTCAAAAGAAAACAAAAGATTAGTAAGATTACTTATGATGTGTAGGCAAAGAAACTTATTTATCTTTATTGTATTGCCTAGTTTCTTTCTTTTAGAGAAATATGTTGGTATTTTTAGGAGTACTGCATTGTTTAATGTACTTGTTAGTAGGAAAAACTTCAAATTAAGGTTCTACAAAGTCTATAACTACCAGAAAAAGAAGGAACTGTATATCAAAGGTAAGAATCTAATGGATTATTCCAAACCAAAGATACCAAAAAGCTATAGATTCTATAAAAAACTACCTCCAAACATAGATGAGAAGGCATATAGGCTTAAAAAGCTTGAGACTTTTAGGGATGAACACATAGAAGAGAGTGAAGAGAGTAAACATTTGAGACAAAGGACTATTTTAAGTAAATATCTTAGGGAAAAGTATGACTTTAGTTATGTAGAACAGTCAAAATTATTAAAAACTAATGGATGTGGGGTTGATGACACTGTTTTGAGCCATTCTGCGAGGCACGCCTCTAAAAAACGTAAAACGTAATAAGCATTATGTATAATAATAATAGTTAAATTCAAAGAAAAAAATCTGAACTAACTAGATAAAATAGATATTTAGTCCTTTTCCACTATATACCCTTAGAAATAACTAATCAAACCAACCATCCTTACCTTTCCTTACTAATATTATGTTCTGCTTGTCTTTGATCTTGATTAAACCCATCTGTTTCATTTCATCTATCACTTTGGACTGTATATAATAAGGTATGTTGAACCAACCCAACATCCTTTTGAAATCATTTCTCTTTATTATTAACTCATTAGAAATATCCAGATTATCTGTTCTCTTTTTTCTTATCTTATCACAAAGATAACTATGGATAGAGGTTATATCTTTCTTCATAAGCCACCTTATCCTATATCAACATCAAATATGCTTTCGTCAGATACTATATATCCAAGCTCACTTGTTTTCCTTTCCTCTATTATCTTACAGGCGTTTGATTCCTCGCAATATCCCAAAGGGTTTGTTGTTATCTCTTCGCAGGTTTTTATATCTGCCTTGTATGATATTACTAAAATTATTAATACTGCAAACCATATTATTGACATCAAGTCCATCATAAAAAAGTTTTTAATTATCCAGTTTCCTTCGTCATCTCTTAATGGAAACCTTGCAACCTTTGCTCCACATTTAAGACACTTCATTTTCCCTCCAATAGCTTTATTCTTTTATCCATTACATCTATCTTATTAAGAATCAAAAATAAAGATATGGCAAAAAGAATCATCATAGCTGTATTGGTATTCTTCAATCTAATCATAATTATTGCTGTATAAATAAAAGACAAGAAAATCAATACTTTCAATGTTTTCCAAAGATAACTAATTATTTTTTTTTCCATCTTGATCACTTGTTCTTCTGCCATACCACTATAAAATAGACTATAAATAATGATGCTGCTGAAATCACTATCTTTTCCTTTATACCTGAAAAACCTGTTTTTATCCCCCACGTCAAAAAAAGAATAAAAGCCCACATACCTAATGTTATTAATACTGTATTTATTTCAAAATCCAATTCCATTTTAATTACCTCCGTTCATAATGTATATCCCCTATTGCAAATCCCAATAATAATGCACCAATGATAGAAATATAAAAACCTATATCCATTTGTCTTATTCCTCTGATAATTACTTCGTTTGGACTTCTCCTTTCAAAATTAGTGTCAGTATCCACAAGAGTTGTATTAAATCTACAAGCAAGATACTTTAGATTAAATCCTAGATCATTATTATGAAAACCAATCCAAAATATTCTTAATCCATTTATCAGTATAAAGAAGGACATAAAAAAAATAAGGGTTGTTATAAACTTTTTATTGACTTTCATTTTATATTACCTAACTCTCCATCTATTTTTGGTGATTCTATATCCTGTTCTTTTGGCTGTAATTCTTTCATCATCTCTTTTGTCTGTATGTATTGCTGCCTAGTTCCTATAAAACTAACGAACTGCAACCAGATAATAAAAAAAACAAATATACCAAACCCCCACATCCTTTTATAAATCATTGAAATCAAAGCTAGGATTAAACCGAATATCCCTCCAATCAACCCTGTGAGTTTTGCCTTTAGCTGTTTCTCTGGGGATAAAGTCAGTATTCCCTCTTTCCATTTCTTAAAGAAGGTTATTATATTCATTTTTTCTTCTTCTTTTTCTTATCAAATACCAATACACCTGAAGAATCATTACCTACTAATTCAGAAGCTTTGTATCCCTTTGGGATTTTTATTTTCTTTGTGATGAAGTCTTTCTTTCTCTTCATACACAACTCTTAGAATAAGCTCATTTATAAATCTTTCAGAAAGCATATTTGTAGAATTATCATCAAAATATACAAATATACAGAAATCAAAAATCAATAGATAAGTTTATAAAGATATTAAATAAAAGAAATCATAGGTAGATTAAGCAAGGGTATAAACGGTTACCTAACACGGGACACCTCGTGAACCGAATGCCAAGTGATACTGAAAAGAAAAATGAGGTATTGCGTTTAAAAAATTGTAGAATAATTGCACCTGCTCACCAAGTCCCTACGGGAAGTGAGGAGGTTGTGGCTTTCAATGGTCGCTGTTATTATTCTCGTGCTAGGAACATCGCACCACCGAAAGCAGTGCGACATAACCAACAACAGTTCTTCTTAGGTAGAAGTGTATTCATATTTCTTATTTAAAATTTTCTATTCTAAAACGATTCTAGCCACTTTATTTTAAAATAGGTATGTGAACTACCCCTAAAAAAAAGTAATGAATTAGAAGGGTTTCTGTTGGTTTAAGAACATTTTATATCAACCCCCAAATGGTCTTTTAGGTAGAGCAAAAGGTAAGAACCTTAGAACTCAAAGACCATCTGGAGTTTGTTGTATAATCATTTGAACTTATATTTTTTATATTTATCCTGATATTGTTTTAATCCATTAGTTATTATTTCATTGGTTAGTTCTTCTTTCCCTTTCATTTCCAATAAAGCAAATATTGATAACTGCCTGTTTAGGTCTTTGTTTATTCTTATTGTTGTTGTATTCACCATCTTTTTTAGACCTTTAATCTATATCTATGATTAATAAAGTATATATAGTTTGTTGGTTTCTTTTTTTATGGCAATGCAATTTCACTTCCGTTGTGTTGTTTTCTCTTTCTTTTTTCTCAACTAAGTAATATCATAAAAATCATAAAATAAATCAAAGATTCCATCACTCCACAAGATATACCTAATCCCCATAATCTGGCCATTTCATATATATTGTTTGTTTCTCTAATTTTCTTTTGTGAAATCAATATACTTATTATCATTTTTTCTTTTTAAAAGCTCTCCTCAACCATTTATAATAAGCCTGATAATCATTCTTCCAGACTTTCTTAAAACATTTCTTGCAGTATGGAAAGCCTAAGCTACCTTTTGGGTTGCCTTCAAATATTAATCTACAATTAGTACATTCATACATTTAACACCAACTACTATTCCAATTATCGCAAAGCTCTTCTTCACAATCTTCCAATTCTTTCTCTGTATTGTTCAGCTCCCAATCACATTCAGAATAATTCCAGTATTTATCCTGCTGATTTTCTAAAAAGCTAATCCTTCTAATCAGTTCTAACTCTCTTGTTGTAGTTCCTTTATATTCATAAGTTTTATTACAAGTTATATTGACATACTTAATAGTTTCATTATAGATAGTTATTGTATTGTTTACTGTATTGTTTATTATTATTGTATTGTTCTCACACTCTATTGGTTTGCTGCAACCTACTATCAATATTAAGAGTAAGATTAGGTATTTCATTTTCTTTCTATTAAACACAAAGTAATACTTTTATAGAGTAACCCTTCATAGCTACTCTTGTTTTTTTATTACTTTAACTTACATTTCTTCCAATTCAATTCCTTAAATTCAATCATCTTCTCACTACTTTCAGATACACAAGCTTCTTTATTGTATGGTGTTCCTCCAAATAATCCAGCAGGAGTAATTACTATTGAACCCAATTCCATTCCTATACTTTCACAATACCTTACTTTTTCTGATTGATAACAAGTTCCATCTAAACTTTGTATTTGATATGCTTCTATTATCTCTGGTATTGCTACACTCAATACAACCACTATAACTATTAATACTACAAAACCCAATATAACTGATTGTAACTTATATATTTCCATCTTCAAAACCTCCTCTCATTATATGAATACAAATCTCCAAGCAGCTTTCTTATATCTTCCTTATCCTGATTAGTAAATATATCTGGAGAGATATATGAGTTCAATGCAACTTGGGGAGTATGCCCCAAGTGCTTGGCAGTCTTGAACCCATCCACTCCCAACGCTATTAACCAACATTCAAAGGTTTTACGAATATTATGGCTGCTGAAGTCTCTCCATTCCTTTCTTCCTACTTGTTTAGCTAATTTCTTGATTGCCTTGTTTATGGCATCACTTTTTAACCTATAGTAATAATCCTCTTCTTTTAGGTTGTATTGCCTGGCATATTTCTTTAGGAGTTTGGCAAACTCTGAACTGATTGGAATTATTCTTGGTGTGGGTTTCTTTTCTCCAAGTCTTGCCCTTACCTTTGTTTTCTTCAGAATAAGGTTGTTTCTTCCAAAATCTATATCCTCAACCTTTATGTTTAATGTTTCCTCTATTCTTGCCCCTGTGTTGATCTGTAAGCTGAAGTTTACCTTTTGCTTGTCTTTGGCTAACTCCATTAGCTTCTTCCATTCATTAGGGTAGAAGAATAGTTTCTTATCTTCCTTTGTTGTGTATTTTCCCCATCTGCCTTTTTTTAGGATTGTCATGTTCAAACACGGATTTCTTTTTGAAATCCTTCTCGTAAAGGTAAAAACCCCACTTCGTATGGTTTTTCCCTCTACACTCAAGTTTTCACTTTTTTGTAACATCCTCAAATGCTTTATCTACCTTTCTTTTAATTCTATTTTCAAACTTAGTATTCTCTGATTCTCCAACAAACATTTTACTTAACTCTAATTTTAACCATTCAGCTGCGGATTTTATATGAATATCTTTATGATAACTATAACGTGGTTCCTTAAGAAAATACATTGTTTTATTCTTCATAGGTTTTGGTTTCATCTTCAATCACTTTCCCAAATGTCTACTCATTAAAACTTTTCTTAATATCTTTTTCTCTATAATCTGTTTTAACACAATAAAACTATATTTTGAAATTATAATTTCTTCCTTTATTTTATTTCCTTTCCTTATTACAATAGCATAATTCATCTTCTCATTCCTCTAAACAAAATAATATAAATCCACTAAAGAGCATAAAAGTAGACAGTATTCTAAAAAATGTAGGGAGTGGACACCATATAGAAAATAAAATAAATCCAAATGGTACAAGCCACGCAATAAATATAATTAAACTGAATTTATTAAGTTTCATCTTGGGTTCTTATTCGTTCTTCGTTTATTTCTCTTTGTATTTCCATACCGATTATTGTTGCCACCCAACTTGGGAGTTCCTTTTTATTCTTCATAGGTTTTGGTTTCATAATAACACCTCACTCAATTTCTTCTGGGTTAAATAATCCTTTAATCTAGCTTCTGCTATCTTATGGTATTCTTTGTTAAGTTCAAAGCCTATAAAGTTTCTTGTCAGTATCCTAGAAGCTATTGCAGTAGTTCCAGAACCCATAAATGGGTCTAGGATTAAATCCTTTTCTCTACTTCCAAGAGTTATTAGATAGGACATTAATTGAATTGGTTTTGTTGTTGGATGGATATTTGCACGTTTTGATGTTATCCCTCTATTAGATGGATTGCCTGAACTCTTTGTATATTGATTGCTAAATACCTCTAGACTATTCCAACTACCATCTTCGTATCTAACATTCTTTTCTTCAAAACCATTTAACCCTTCATTCTTCTCTCCACTACTTGCTTTTGGGACTATAAGGAAAGGGAATACTTTTTTAACTTCTTTCTTTTTCATCTTTAACCTCAATTAGTTTCTTCAATTCTTTTCTTTTAGTAAACCATTCTAAGAGTTCTATAATCTTAGGTTTAACTCTTGCTGAGAATATTCCTGTCTTATCTGTTTTGTTTCCTTTCTTTCTTCTTTCTATTTCTTTGAGTTCTGCTTTTGTGAATATAGTTGATTCTTTCATCTTTTCCAATCCTTACCATTCATTAAATCGTGAAGGTATTTTAAAACTATTTCTTTTGCTTCATTCAACTTTTCTCCTACTTCATCTGGAAGTTGTGCATTATCATAAGTTGGAAAATCTGAATATATCTTCTGAACATATTTTCTTTGTCCTTCGGTTGTCTTACAACTCATACCTCTAAATGGGTCTGCCATTTTAAGCACACTCCTTAGTCCAAATCCTTACGCTTTCTTCTGCTTCATCAAATTCTTTATCTATCTGCCTTTTTAGTAGTTGTAAACAGTTTCTTCTTCCTATTGCTTTATTCAAAGTTTCTTTTCTTAATTCGTTATCCATTTTAAACAACTCCCTTTCCAACTACTGATAATATTTGGAATCCATAACCCCAATAAAGAGTTTCTTTGTCGTGGGTTCTATACCCTACACCAACAAAGCCAACACCCCTATTCTTAAAGTTCTCGTATCTTTCTGTTACTTTTACGAACCTTCTTTTACCTTCGTTATGTGTCTTATACACTATCTTATCACCGACACCAAAATTGATTTCTTTTTCTTTTGCCATTTTGTTTACCTCGTTGGTAAAGTCTTTGCTTCACCTTACAGATATGTAAGGCATACTTATATATAAACCTTTCGGTTTCCTTACACTACTGTAAGGTAACGCTTGGAGCTTCAATAAAGAAACCCCCGACTTTAGTCGGATTTATTTTGGGAGTATGTCATTTTAACAATTTCTGAATATCTGTTGGAACTTCATTACCCCAAGCATCCCATCCTTCATATTTCTTACGAGCAAATAATTCTATTCTTGGTAGATCTCCACATAATTTAACTATATCCTTTCTTATTCTTTCTGGTTTTCTACTATGTTCTCTTGGAACTGATAAAACTAATGATCTTATATTCTCACATACCCTTTGAGGCTTCCCTTTAACACCAATATAGCAAAATTCAGAGTTTGATCTTGTCCAATTACCCATACCCATAAAAGGGGTCCCATTTGAATATAGTTTACCCCAAGTAAATCCTACTGTTTTTGGTTCAAAACCCCAAGCCCTCATAACTTTTAAACCTTCATCTAACATTGGAAACACCATCCACATAAATAGAATACAATTATTATCTGAAATCTTATTTACTGGTATATTACAGATGTCTTCCGTTCTCATTGTAGGATATTTTACAAAATGAATCCCTCTTAAATCCTTTCTCATATTAAATCTCCAAGGTGGATCAGCATATATTATCTTATAGTTCTTGTTGGGTAGTTTCATCAAAACCTCCTTTCATTAATTAAATATCTTCTCTTTAGTTTTATTATAAGCTTCATCAAAAAACCTTAGTTGTGCTTCTTGAAACTCATCTGAAGTTATCTTATCTTCATTCAGTAAACCAAATAAGCACACCACCTTACTTATATATGGAATATCTTTAGGTATATCTTCAATCTTTTCCATCAGTATCTCCTCTCATTATAAGAATAAAGGTCTCCAAGTAGCTTTCTTAAAAAACGGTCGTTTTTCATACTTTGGCCTTCTCCTCTGAAACTTTGGTAGGTTCTGCAGGGGGGGTTTTTCTTGGCCTACCTAGCTTCTTGCCTTGTGCCCGGGCCCGGGCCAATCCCAATAGTGTTCTTTCCCTTATCCGGTCTCTTTCAAAGTTGGCCATAGCTGCTAAGATATTAGCAAACATCCGGCCCGCAGCAGTAGATAAATCAAGGCCTTCCTTCAAACTGATCATACATTTACCGGATTTGGAGAATTCCTCTAATTCTAATACTAACTCTGAGGTTGTTCTTCCCCATCTATCCAATACTGTGAAGGCCACACCATCTGCTTCTCCTAATCTTATAAGCCTTAATACTTCTTCTTTCTTTGGCCTTGTATCCTTACTGCTTATTTCATCAACGAAAATGCCTAATTTATGGGTTTTATCCATTACCTGCGTATGGTCAGCGTTCTTAATCCAGCTTAGTAAAGGTTCAAATTGATTCTCCGGATTTTGGTCTAAGGCCTTGCTAATCCTTGCGTAAAGTGCTATTTTCATTTTATTACTTTAATTTCCTGTTTTTATTACTTTAAACCCTTATTTTGCATTATGTATTATTACCTTTGGATTTCCTGCTTTTTGTTATTACTTTCAACTCCAAAACTTAAAACCTGTACCGTAATAGTGTGGGTTTGTCGTCGTGAAGCCCTACATTAGTTTTGTATTCAAAGTAATTGTTATTTACTACACTTTAATATATATGGATCTGTCACAACAACCAATGTAAGAAAGGCTATTTTCTCAACCTTTCTAAGTCGTTTAACATATTTAATAAACTCTGCTGGTTTTTCTCTGGCTATTTTTCTGATTAATTCAATATTCTTTAATAACTGTTTTTGTTCTTTCTTAGTTAAAGTAATTCTTTTCTTAACCATCTTCCCTATGACCTTCCTTTTTTATATTACTTTTTGATGAAAAGTGATTGTTTGTTAAATCATTAAAAGCTATAATAAATATCCTATACAAAAAAATAGCACCACCTAAACCAAGACACATTCCTGCTAACTGTTTTTCTGCTTCCATTGGAATATATCCCAAATCCATTCTAGCAATAGTAACAATCGGAGCAATCAACAATAAAATGGTTGTTGTCCACAAAGCATAATACATAAAACTGGCAAGTTGATTTCCTTTCTCCCTGCAATTAAATATATCTTCCATTATCAATCCTCCGTTTATTTATTAATAACCCTAACATCTCCAACTGATATTTCTTTTACTGTTGCCTTTTCAAATAATCCATTCATATCAACATTTATATAATGTAAGTTATTTTCTTTATCTACACAAAATTTGAAATTCTCTGTTGATTTATATCTTTCAAAATCTAATTCTCTACAACCTTCACTTATTTGATACTCCATTAATGCCGCTATTCCAAGTAGGCTTGATATACCCACTATAATAATAATAAAACCTACATACCATTCCATCTTCTAAACCTCCATTATTACTTTGCACCTAATAGTAATTGAGTGAGGCTTTTTAGGAGGCGGGGGATTAGTCCAGATGTGGACAGAAATCCTTGACCCCCCTCGTCTCGTTGCCTTGACGATGCCTCTCTACTCATCTTCTTTCCTCTCTATTCTTATTCTGCTAAACATCAATCTTATCTGATCCTCAACTAATCTAAGCTGCTTACTGCATTGGATGTTCTCATTGTTCAACTTCCATCTCTCATTGAATATCTTAGCCATCTTATCTTCCAAATCGAACTTCTGCCTCATTAGTTTGCTGTATTCATTAAAGGTTTTTTTTGACATTTTTCCTCCAACTCTTTTTTCCACCTATTCATAATCTCCTTTTTAATCTCCAAAAGCAAAGCTTCCAACAATCTGTTTCTATACTCTGATGTCATCTGTATATCTGAATATGTCATTAATCTTTTCTCTAGAATATATAAGTTTGCGAATATATTATTTACTATAAATTTACGATGGTTCTCTGTGTTCTCAAAGCATAATGATTTAATCCCTAAGTATTTGTTATCCTGTTTTCTATTGAAGTAAAGCCATATCTTGTCTGTTGGGAAGCCTTGCTCTGGAGGATAATAATATATCTTATAGACTTGTAATCCTTTGTCCATATTCCCTTTGACAAACTGTTCTCCAGTTAGGTTTATTTTGATTGACATTTTAATTTGGTTTCAAACACGGATTTCTCTTGAAATCCTTCTCGTAAAGTAAATTCTCCACACTTTGTATGGAAATTTACCCTACACTCAAGTTTTCAACCTGACTGTTTTTTTATTAAATATTTCTACAAATTACTTTCTCTTTGGGTATATACTTTCCATCTCCCTTGAAATATGGTTTAATCCATATTACTTCATTCTTCTTGTATTTTGTAGATTTTAAATTTCTAAAATGCCCCCTTACAATATATTTATAGTAATACTTAAATTTAACCCCATAGGTTCTTTTTATTTCTTGTATGTATTTTCTTAAATCGTGGGATAATTCAGAATAGAGTTTTTTGGGTTCAAAGAAATCATATTCTCCTTTTCTAAACATTTTTGCCCTACCTTCAGTTCTTTTTATCTCTACATCTGGACAATCAATAAATAATAAAAGTTTATACAAAAATTCAGATATTTCCTTTAAAGGAAATCTTTTTATCATATTTTTAGTATATTCTATTGTTCCAGAATCTTCCCATACCTTATCACTATATTCATCATAATCATCATCACTCATCTCATTTGTTATTGAATTAAAGTCTTTTGGTTCGTATATACTCCTAGTATCTCCATCAAATATATTCATAAAGCTAAATGTGACTATTCCATTTCCAGATGTGGATTCATAATAAAATCCAATTGTATAATCTACACTTCCATCAATCCAATCTTCATCTTTAATTTTTTTCCTAGCTATTAACTTCATATTTTGTTCATCAAGCTCTTTCCAATCACTCTCCAAATTATCATCAACACAAACTATAAATAAACCATAAGGTAGAACAAAATCCTTAAAAGTTAATTTATTACTAATAAACATTTGTGGATAAGGTAATTTTAAATATTGTATTTTCTTAGGTTTATCTGTGCTATCTAATAATTTAACAACATCTGGATTTATTGAAATATGATTTATATCTTCACCATAATAAGGGCTATGAATCTTACCTTTTTCATCTTTGTATCCAACATAATGTTGTCCAGTATAATCTAAATATTTATCTTCAAAATCATATAATCTATTATTCATTTTAACCTCCATTCTTTTTGGGCGAAAACTGTTCTGTAGAGGAAATTTCCCTGCAACGTGGGGGAATTTCCTTTAGACATAGGACTTTCTTTAAAGTCCGTGTTTGAACCCTATTCTTCCTCTTCCTTTACAAAGGTTTCTTCTTTAGTTAGTTTAGCTATTTTCTTAGCTTCTTTAAAGCTCATCATATCCTTTTCATCATACATTTTTATTTACTCTGAAATTCATTATAACATTTCATAGAACAAAACTTATTGCCTGTTGTCATTTTACAATTACATATAGGGCATCTTGTTTCTTTTTGCTCTATTCCTGTTTGGTCTGATGGTTCGTCTGATTGCATTTTAAATTCACAACATTTATATAGTAGTATAGGTATTAGTATATTAAGGGAAGGAACTAGGTAGCTTCCGTTGGTACGGACAATCAAGTTGCCTTATATTCCTTCTTATAACCATTTTCTTAAACTCGGTTGGCTTAATTGTTTATCTAATTTATCCATTACTTTACTTGCTTTTTCTACTAATTTAACATGAGATTTATAGTTTTTTGATACATAATTCAAATCTTTAACCATTAATATTAAAATATTGATAGAATCCCTTATTCTAAATGGCATACTTAGATACTCTCTTTTCCATTCCTTATCGTTAGTTTCTGCTGAGAACTTAAAAGGTGATCCATCTATCCACGCTTTTGCGTTTATATTATCCTTTGGGAATACCTTTTCTGATATTTTATTTAAGTCTAATTCGAATTTTTCCCCCTTTCTTAACATGCTCTCCGCGTGTTCATCTTTAGTAGCTAAATTGAGATTAGTTACCTTTGCATTAAAAACATCTAACACAACCCCCCTTAAACGCATATACTGGCTTATATAAGCCCTTATCTTGAATGAGAGGTTATCTACTTCGTTTAAATCCTTAATATCCCTTGTTTTGGCAAATATAGTGATACTTTTGTTATTATTATTCCTTATAGTTAAACCACCCAATATGTTTAATCCCTTATATTTAGGTATCCAATTATTTAGTTTATTCTTTAATTGCCAATCGGAATCCTTTATTTTCCCTTGTAGTATAGGAATTGTTATCTGTAGAGCATGTAAATTTGTAGTTGGTTTTTCAACCCTCAACCCTAATGAAGAAGTTTTTACTTCTTTTTTTACTTCCCAAGTTCCATAACCAATTTTATTTATATAGCCATTATTTTTCAAATAGTTTATATAGTACTGGAGGTTTTGTTTAGAAATATTGAGTATTTTAGATATGTTCATTGGACTTTCTCCTTTCTTAATTAGATTGAATACAGTCAAGTACAAATCCCTCTTTTTTACTTCCATTTTTACTTCTCTTTTTTTAATCCAATCATTTCTACAATTTTAAATACAATCTTAGAATCTGGATATTTATCTTTCTTTTTAGAATTACAACTTTGACATAAAGGTTGAAGATTCTCTATACAATCTCTACCCCCTTTAGATTGAGGAATTATATGATCCCTAGTCAAATTACTATTCCCTATATATTTACCACAATTAATACATTCCCCGTTATGATTCTTCAACATAATCCTCCATTTTTTTTCTGTACTTGAAACATTGTTAGGTACATTAAAAAGAAAATCAATCTCTTTTTGTATTTCTCTTTTAACTTGATTTAATATAAACTCTTGGTGTTCTTTATTCATTGATATAAAAACTAGGAATAAGTTTTTGTTCTGTTCGTATACTATATCTAGCAAATTAATACCTTTGAAAGTAGTATCAATACACTCATCTTTTGAATGATCCTCCTTTTCTTTATTCATTTTTCCATGTGCAAAGTTAGGGTGGGGACTTAGTCCTCACGTAAGACTTAACTTATTCTCTAACCTGCTTGTCTTTTGTAATAAGTTGGTAACTCTTAATTTTAATCCATTGATTTCACTATTTTTCATATAAATAATACCTTCCAGTTTTTTTTTAGTTACCATCATTTCCTCTAATCCGAAACTGCTTCTAAATCTTCTATTATTTTATTTAAATCTTCATTTACTAACTGCTTTATTTTCTTTACAATTTCTTTCTCTTTCTTATTCATTGTTCCTCTATTGTGTAATTAATCAAATATATCTTCTGGTAACAATATTTGCTCTCCCGCTTTGTTTTGTATTTTCTTGCCATAAGTGTCAAAATTTAATCCAGTTATAGACAATTCTAAATTTATAAAACCTCTTTCTGATATAGTTATATGATTTACATTTGCTCTAATCATTCTTAACCTCCTACTTGTTTTGTGCTGTCGCACTAACTTACTCTATGTTTATCTCTTTCAATCAATTCATCTAACTCTGATTTAATTGATTTGTCTTGTAGATACTTCTCTCTTGTATCTAACAACAATTTAAAAAAGCTTCTTCGTTCCATTTCATCTACACCATTTGCTTCTTATGTGGAATTAGTTAAACATCCTCTTGATTATTACTAATCCATTCAATCATTCTAGCACAAGTTCTTAACATAACTTTCTTGTTCTTCTCAGGCAACTCATCAAATGAAACTCTACATTCATCTTGAGTTTTCCAACCTGCTTCTATTGCTTCTGCCTCATATATACTATGAAATTCAGTAGCCATCTTTATAACATCAATTCCTTTTATTTCTTCCATTCTCTTCCTCCACGCTTACAGCGTTGATTGTAAAATCGTAATCCTAATTATCACCAACAATATCAACCTTACCACATTTCTTACATTGAAAAAACATTCTTGCATTTCCAGATTCATATGGGTAAACTCCTTTTAATTCCATAAACTTCTTACAACATTCTGGTGTTTCCATTCTAACCCTCCCTATTTAGTTTATCATATTCACCCAGCATTTCTTCTGGACTTAGTTTGCCTTCGGCTCTACATAATCGCATCCTTTACAAGCCCATAAATATCCACTCTCATCATCTACAGGAGTTAATTGGTCTTTACCACATTTTGGGCAAAGTCTATTCCCTCTTTCACCAGCAGTCTGTCTTACTGGTTTAAGACTGTCTGGAACATTAACTCTTGCTTTAACTCCTTTTATCAATACATCTTCAGGTTTCTCAATCCTTCCTTCTGTTGTTACTGCTTTCTTTTCTTTGTCTTTGACTTCTCTATCGTTTTTTTCATAATAGTCCTGTTTCTCAAGCATATTGTGTTTACAGGTCTGGCATTTATTAGGTTCTTGTATATCTTTCCATTTACATTTATTACATATCTCTAACATCTCAATCACCCTTTCGCTTTGGTTTTTCTTTTGGTTCTTCTTGTTTCATAATCGTGTGGCAAGGATACCCATGACTTTAGTCGTGGGAGGAATTGCCACTCACCTCGCTTGGTTTACGTTTCTGATTGTTGTGAGATTTCGAAAGGTTATCTACTTCTTCATGCCATCCTAAATCAATCATATCGGCAACAACTTCTTTGATAACTTCTTCTTTTAATTCGTCACGCATAGACTCGAAATTAATAGTTTGCCAATGTAGGGTATCTGCCTTCTTAATCAACTCGATAGCCTTTTTTCTATGTTCTTCTGCTACTCTTTGCATCCAGAAAAACAATCCTGCATGACCTTTAATTTGTATATCCAATTTAATCAGCCTCCTTTTCTTGTTCTTCTCTATCTTCTTTAATAGCTTGTTTCAACTCTTTTAACTTTTGTAATATTCTTGGAGTTCCTAGATAAGTATGTGCTGAACTTCTAACTATTAAATTAACGTGTTGACCTATAAATTCCCCCTCAATATTAGTGAGAGATAAATATATATCCCCATCTGTAGGTTCAATTACTTCTAAAAGAACTTTTTCAATCTTTATTGATTCTGATTCTTTTTCCATTTTCTTTAAAAGCCCCCATCTTTAGATGGTGGGATTATGTTACTTAAACTCCATTCACTCTCTAAACTATAATAATTATCTTCTGGATATAAACGGATAATTATATTCTTATGTCCATTCTTAACCATTTGCTCAATTAACTTATAAAACTTATCTGTAAAATATATGCCCATCTCAACTACCTCCTTTCTTGATTGAGGGTAAGTCTAATTGTTTTCTTAACCAACTTTCAGGACTATCCCACCATATCTTACCATCTGATGTTTGCCACATTTGGCATTCTTTTGATAATGCAGATACTAATTTATCAATATCTTTTCTAAGATAAACTAAGGTTTTCTTATCTGAATATTTTGGCACTAAGTTTGCATCCCAAGTATCTATCGGACAATTCTTTTCAATTCCCATATTTATCATCTCCCCTTGTCTTTTTGTAATGATTCTTCTTTCTTCGATAACAATAATAAGTTCTTACTATTAATCTTTAATCTATCTAATAATTCAATCCTTTCTTTTTCTAAAGACCAAAACTCATTATAAAACTCTGAAGCTCTGGTTATTTTGGTATATTCACCGAATTTCATTTTGTTTGGATATTACGTAGTTATTCTAAATCTACTGCAAAGTGACCTATCTTCTTGATACAATCTTCACAGTAAATCTTATCACCAATAAAATAATATATTAATTCGTGCATAGCTGATTTATACCATTTTACTGAACTTCCACAATGATTACAGGTTATTTTTACTTTTGCCACTTTAATTACGTCTCCCTGAGTTTTGCTGAAGTTTAATAAATTCAGACCTTACCATACTCAAAAAAGAAGAGGATTGATTATAAACCTCTGTTTTTTGTTTCAAAGTTAAAACTTTCATATCTACACATAATCCTTGCTCTATAGTTTCAGCGTGTAATATCATTTTATCTAATATCTCAGCTTTTTGTTTGATTGTTGGTTTTCTCATTTTCAATTACACCTTAGATGGTAAAGCACTAATTTTGTTCTATAAAGTGATTTAATTCTAAATCAAAATCCATTGTTTTCTCCTGTGATTCATCTACTATCTTCTGAACTTTATCAGCTAATCTATTTACTAATTCTTCATCCTCAGCTTCAATTAATATTATCCTTTTCATTTTTCCTCCTTATGTTTATGATGGTAAAGCACTAAGCCTTAGCTCTATTAATCCACTTATCTCCATTCCAATGCCAATTAGGGTCATCTTGTTTTTCTATATCATCCCTCATTGTTGATTCCATTTCAGAGAAGGTATTTATGGCTTCTCTTAATTGTGGATTTCCTTTTCTCTTTATATCCTTGTCTTTAGATAGTTCTTTTTCAAACCAATCTATCCAAGTATGCACTTCAGCACTTGAATAACATTCGTGTGCTTCTTGATGTGCTCTTTTTATAAGTTCTTTATAATCCATTTTTAACCTCCTTAGCTACGCTTGTGTAGTTCTCTTATAATCCTCCCTTCAACATCATTAACTAAATGCCATAAATCAACTAACGAACACTTTGGTTTATCTCCATTCTTCCTTCTAAATATCTCTTCCCTTATATCCTTTAAATACTCAAATATTAGTTCTTTGTTTGTTTTTCTCATTTTCAATTACACCTTAGATGGTCTTGCCGAAACTTCTTTAATTTTCTTATCATAATCTTCAATTCTTTTCTTATGATAATTCATTGCCTCTCTTAATTCATCAGTAAGTCTTAATAAATCTGACCTTTCTTTAAACATTTGCATATAATCTTTGTCTCTTACTAAAATTGCTTCTGCATATAATCTTTTGTAATCCTCTAATTCTTTTCTTAGTTCTGTTATTCCCATCTTTAACCTCCTTCAATTACCCTTATGTGTATCACTCAGTAATATGTTCAATTCCTTTTAAATCTTCTTGATGATGTTCTTCACATTTATAACAATGACCACATCTATCTTCTTCGTGGCATCCTTTTACTATACATTCATCCATTTTGGTTAGTTACCTTCTTGTGTATCTTTACAAAGTTTAATACACATCATCATAGTAAAGGTCTTTCTTCTTGGTTTTCTTCCTTTTATCAACAACTAATATATCTATAAAACCTTCTCCTTTACAATCTGGGCAATCCTTAATTATCTTCTTAACTTGTTTTGTTTGTTCATTCCATTCTTCAATATATCCTTCTGCTTCACACTTTGCACATCTAAACCTTTGTTTTCCTGCTTCTTGTGGGGTGTAAGTATCTTCCTCAATCTTTTGCTTTGCTATTTCTGCTAATAACCTCAATATATGTTCTCTGAAAGCATATTCAGTAGCATCTCCTACATATCTCTCATTCGTTGATTTATTCCCTAATTTCCTTAAATTTCCTATTGTTCCTTTCAAATTCATTTTTATTCCTCCTTTGGCTTACTTATTTTGTGTGTTTTTCAAAACTTCGTGTATTTCTGAAACCCATAACATTATTACTTTATCATTGGTATAATCTGACATTCTATTATGTCTCTTTTTCTTTAATTTTTCAATAATTTCAATTATTCTATCATTCTCTATTTTCATCACCTTCGTTTATTGTGTGTTGTTCGTAGCTTTTCTTTCAATCTCTGAATAAATATTGGGATAGTTTTACCCATATCTAAATCTTTATAAGTATCATCAATACACTTAATTAAACCATCAATAGCAACCCACCTCTTAAATATTGGTTCTATGCTGAAAGAACTACAATCTTTACACATTAATTTCTTTTGGTTCATAGACCAAACTATATTTTTAGAACCACAATAGTCACATATATTTCCTTTTGGTTCTTCCTTGATTTCTAATGTTGTTTTCATTTCCATTTTACACCTCACTTACGATTTGTGATGGGGCTATGTAATCCCTCACAAATAAGTTGTTCGTGAATACACTCAATATCATCCATTGTAACATTTTCAAATACAATATATGTACCATCCCACCACATATCTAATTTTTTAAACCTTTTCATTACGCACCCGCTCCCCATCCTGTAAGTCCTCCTTTATTGCTTCTAATATAAGTAGCCCTTGAACTTTAGCATTTAATAGATTTAAGGCTCTAGCATATTTACCATTCTTAATATGAGCTATTACATCTTTTTTGAATTGCTCTTCATTAAACTTATCTTCATCTCCCATTTACATCATCCTCTAACTTTGTGTAGATCAAACATATACTCCTCTTTGCTTTAGCCATTCCCTTAATCTTTCTTGGAATACTGCTAGAAAAGCGTTCAGATTGTAACCCTTCTTATTTCCATTATCATAGATTATTATTATTTGTTTAATTTTTTTCATTTTTATCAAACCTCTCTTTTAGAACTTTTGGCTTTAAAGGTCGTTTTCGTTCCATTGTTTTTTGATGGTTCAACTTCTCTATAGTGTCTGGACAAAGGTGTCCATGCTTTTCTTTTTCTAAGATAGCTTCAACTATTATTTTTATTGAGTTCATATTCTCACCTTAATTTTATCAATTCCCATATAATCTTTTTCTTCAAACCGTTCATCACTTTCTGATTTCATAACCTCTTTTACATAAGGTTTCTTACCACTAAGAATTAATATATCTGGAATGTTATTATTTTTTAAAGTTGGTCTTATGCTTACACAGAAACCACAGCTTTGTAATTCTATAAACTGGTCTGCTATCTTTTTATTATGCTCTTTGCTTTCAGAATGGTTATACCTAAAACTATCTTTTTCTGTAAGTGGTTTGCAGTATCTTTCCAAGTTTTCTTTTATATTTATTATCTGTTGTTTTGAGTATTTCATCTGTCCCTAACCTCACTTATACTGTCCTGTAATTTCTTTATTCTTTTCTTTAGTATTTCTATCTCAACATCGTGGGATGCTATCTTTGATTCCAATAAGTCTAGTTTTGCTTTTTCTTCTTCAGTCATTTTCTTTATCCCAATCATACCTTTTACATTGAGGACATTGTTTTGGTTTATCAACTCTGCTTTCCCATTCATAACCACATCTCTTGCATTTATAATTCATTTTAGAAAACCTCCATTATTTAAAAAATAAAAAGAAAGAGATGTCATATCAACATCCCTCGTTTGCTTAAATCTTTTTCCAATCCCCTTGACATATTTAAAGGAATGAAACCTTCTCTGAACTTCAACCATCTTAGGTTAAGCCTCTTGCCGTATTTTTCGCATAATCCATAAATTTTAATCACCTCTGATTTAATCATAGTATTATTAATATTATAGGAAGTATATAAACCTTACGATTTATTTTTAATTTTATCGTCTAGAAAATAACCCGCTATATTGCGGTTGACACTAATGTCCCATCTTGGACATTTCATAGGTAATCAATAGAACCAACATAAACGCTTATTTTCAATAGATAATTAGAAATAGGTATCAGACTACCATTTATCTATAAAGTATTAAAAAAAGAAAAGAAAGAAAGGTTTAATTACATCACACCGCTATCTTTAAACGCTGCTATAGCAAATCCAACACCTATTAATAATATTGCTATTGCAAAGAACAGTATTGTTATAGTAATTAAAGTTCTTGCTGCTGAACTGCGGACATATTGGTCTGTATCATATGAGTAATCAATATAGGCTGAACCAGTTGTGAAATTATCGTATTCTCCTCTGACATCTCCACTTGCCAAAGTCACATTACAATAAGTATTGGTAGTAACAGCAGTCATAGTTGCGTTCCTGCAACCATCTAAACTCACTATTTCATCATGAGCTAATTTTCCTGTCACATAACTGTTATAAGTATACTCCACATAGATAGTTGCACTTCCAGTTTCATTACACTTCAAAGTTGCTGTTTTTGTATTTAAGGTGGTGAAATTACAAAACCCTAACATATTATCGGCTGATTCATTTCTTATTGCAGTTAATACTGTTACATAGTTTTGTGCTAATGTCGTTACATTAGCTACCAATGTATTTGATTCATTTAAAAAAGTATTTGTATTAACAGTCAAAGATACTGATTCATTTCCTATAGAATATGAAGAAGCTTTTACTCCCTCTATATCATCTGCCATTGGCTGTAGTAAAACAACTCCTATAAGAATTGCTATAAATGCACTCATAAGAAGTTTCATTTGGGTATTAATCATTATTTACACTTCCTTTTTTAGTTATTAATAGTTATAATATTTAAGTACTCATTAAAAAAGGCTTTGGCTATAAACCCCTACATTGGCTATAAACTATTTCTTCAATTCAATCAATAGTTTCCTTACAGCTTCTTTCACAATTTCAGGCCTAGAACGATAACCCATTTTCTTAGATTTTATAATTCCATCAATTTCTTCTATTAATTCATCAGGAAGAGCCACAGTAGTAAAAGTCTTTGCTCCCATGATTATCACCTCTTTTTTATTAAAGGGCAATTCACTATAGAAATATCTTTTTAGGTAGCTCTACCTAAAGATTTAAATATGAGTTTACCTTTTCAATTACTATTTTAAAGTAAATACAAAATATTACGAAAGGTAGTTTCTGTCTACACCCGAAAAGTTAGACGGAATAAGGACTACTAATAGCCTTTTCATTAACTACCCGTAAATATACAGAAACAACAGTTTTTCATTTTTCACTCCCAAAGTAAAAGAATTATGGAAGGACTGCTGTAAAGAAAGAATGACAAATAGAACAGAGTTGATGGATAAAGAAAACGCATTTAAGAAACATAAGAAAGCTGTTATTGTGATTATTATATTATTGGTCTTACCCAACCTATCTCGGTTTAATAATTTATATCAATTAGGAGATGCTTTAAGAAATCAACCTGCATTTGTTATTGGATTATTAATAGGAAATTTATTACTATTTTTTGTGTTATTTGCTATTTATTATTGTGTTGTTCAAGCATTTATTAAGTTACGTTCTAAGCAAGTGGATAAGATTAAAGTGAAAGAATGAAAAAGTATATTATTCCAATAATTCTGGCTGTCTTAATTATTGTTTTGATTATGAAGGGAACTAATAATGGAACTCCTGAGGTAAATGAAGTAAAGCAAGATTTAACTTCTGATGTAAAAGAAACTGAGAGTGAAGTAAAAGACATTCCTAAAGAAGATCAATTAATAGAAGATTGTAAAGATAGTTTTAAAGAATGTAAAAGTATAAGTATTAAAAAATTTGGTTGGTCTATATCTTTATCAGAAACAGAAAAATTTGATGATAAGGAAGGTATAGAAGAATTTTACAATACATGGAGTATCGTCTTCGGTCTCTTTGGTACACAAGAATTAGAGTTAGATTATCCTATTGTGCTCTTTGCTTTTTCTATTAAAACAGGAGATAATCCACCTCAATTACCAGGTATTGCAGTATGTGAAGAAGGAGAATTAACTGAAAGTTCTAAAAGAAGATTGGGTTGTGGTTAATGGTTAATTCATAAAAGTTTCTGTTTCATTTTCAATTTCAGTAATTCAAGTTTTTTAGCTTTTATAAGTTCGATTTTCTTCTGTTTAAATCTAAGACCTACTAGGATTTTTGCAGGTGCTCTAATCTTTTTTTGATTTGACATATTCTCTTACCTTCCCTTTTTCTTTAAGATAAATGTAACCTTCTCTTTCTAATTTTCCTAAACGTCTCTTGACTGTAAGTGGGGCATAGTTTATCTTCTTTGCGATTTGGTTAATAGTTAAAGTTTGATGCTTATATTTAATTAATAAACGCAATATTGCTTTATCTATTTTATCAAGCATTATTGAATCAACTCTATTTTTAATTCTGGTGGTGTATCCTCTTTAAACTCTCCCCTAAATTTAATCTTTTGTCCTTGTTTAATATTAAAGTGTTTTGTTATTTCTTGAGGTATTCTAAGCAATAAAGATTTCTTATCATCACTTATTGTTGCGAATTTTTCTATATAATCAAATTTGGGTTCTTCTACCTCTTTTTTGATTTCTTCTAATTCTCTCAACTTTTTATCTCCCATAGAACTAAATAAGATATACTTATATATAAATGTTTCTAAAAATAATGACTTCTCGTAATAGTAGTTACAATAATCGAAAGGTTTATATATAGGTTATTACTTCTATTACGATAGGTAACAACAATCAAAAAATGAGTGTGAGAAAACTAATAAAAATTGCTTTATGGATTTTAATATTCATAACAAGCATAAAGGGAGTTGGATAAAATGCAATACGACCAATACGAAGATTTAACAAAAGTATCAAGAAAGATTTACAAAAATGTAGAACCTGCTATAAGAGACGTACAGCTTAAACTTACTCCATACACTCCTAAGAAATTTGGAGAAAAGAAAACATATTCTCAGGATTGGCCTATCTATGAAAAAGCTTGTAGGCAGGAAAAATTAATGTTTTTCAAAATACTTAAAGATGCAGTAGATCATTTAATGATTGACTACGAATACAAAGGAAATGGCAGACCACCAACTTATTATGGAGATATTGTAAAATCACTCTGTATCAAAGCTTACCATAACTATTCTTCTTGGAGAACTGAATCAGAACTTAGAATAGCTAAAAGTATGGGGATAATTGATTTCGTTCCTAAGAGAAGTACCTTATTGAAATATTTGCAGGATGAGAAAGTAACTAAACTTTTACATAAACTCTACAAAGTAATAGCAGAACCTTTGGCACAGATTGAGCTTTACTTTGCTTGTGATGCAACAGGAATCTCAAATAAATATGGAAATACAAGGTGGATGAAGTTAAGGCATACTAAAAATGAATTTAAGCATAAAAAAGAATATTCTAAATTAAATATTATATCTGGAAATAAAACCAATATTATCTGTAGTGCAAATGTAACAATAGGTACTGCACATGAAAGCCCTTATTTCAAAGCTTTATTAGATGATACAGTTAAGATATTTAATGTTAAAGAGATAAGTGCTGATGCAGGTTATTTTTCCAGAAAGAATGTTAAAGCTGTTTCTAAGGTAGGTGCTATGCCTTTTATTATGCCTTTAAAGAGGGCTAATGTCCCTAGCAGGGGTAAAGTATCTACTTGGGGTGCTATGCTTAAATTATGGAAGAATCATCAGATGGAATTTGCTGAACATTATAATCAAAGGAGTAATGTGGAGAGTACTTTTGGTGCTTTGAAAAGAAAGTTTGGAGACTTCTGTAGATGTAAGAAAACTGAATCGCAAGAGAATGAAATTCTATCTAAGATTGTTTGTTTCAATGCTGTTATTCTTGCTGAAACTTTGCTGAGTTTTGATTTAAAGAAAGGGTTTATAGCTAGTTAATAGCCAAAGCTATTAAAAAAAGAACTAAGATACACAGAAATTCTTTTTAAAACATTGGGGGTGTTTTTGTATCTTAGTTCTCATCTCAAAAATGTGCTGTTATTATCTAAAAGATTAACTGGTTTCTTCAATTCCTGTTTCTTGTTATCCAAGTTACCCAATATGCTGTTTTGGTTAGACAGGATGTTTACTTTCTTTTGTTTTATTGCCTTAATCAATCCTTCTTTTTTTGCTTCGTTTATCTTGCCTTTTATCCCAAATAAATGTGTAGCTGTTCTCTGCCTGTTGTATTCTGCTATCTTTTCTTTTAGCTCTACCTTTTCATCCTCATTCATCTGGACTTGTCTTAATCTTCTTAAACCATCTAGTCTCTTGTCTATTACCTGTTTAGGTATGTATTCCCCTTGTTCTTCTTTCCCACCTATTTTTTTAATTATATCCATTAAACTCATTTTATTTCCTCCTTTTTTCTTTTATAAAATTAACAAATTCTTTTGATTCAGTTCCAACTATCTTAAATAATCCAACTGTAATTGTTTTAAAAAAATTAACAATATTAAGTTTAATTTTACTCACCCTTCACTTATAGCTTTTTGATAAAAATAATAAAACATAAATCCACCACCTAATAGTATGAAAGCCCACAGTATTATTAAGTTGCTTCTTGCGAAAATTATTGTCAGGAAAAGGATATTCAATAAGATAGTTATTTCCATTGAAAGCTTTGCTTTGACTGATATATAAGAGATTACCACTATTCCCAAAAATATAAATAGCCATACACTTCCGATTAACTCGTTTACAAAAATATCCCATATATCCAAAAAGTTATCCATAATCATCCTAATCCCTGCCTCTCATAAATTCCAGTATTGTTAAAGTAAAAACCAATAGGAATGGTGTGAAAAATAATATCGCCAAGACAGGTGCTGCTTCCCTTATCACATTAAAGACAGCTATAAAATCCCAGAGTATAACAATCAAGAAAACAAGGAAGGAAGCGATAGCTGCATACTCTAATCTTTCATATAAGAAACCACCTAATACCAAAGAGCCTACTGCTGCCAACCCAGCTATTATTCCTATAACATAGTCCCCTACTGTGCTGGTTCTCATATTCTCTGGTCTTAATAACAATGTTAATAACTTCCCGCTTGGTGTGTTTACCTCGCAAAGTCCATCCTCCCCGCACTCTGTCGGGAGCAATCCCCCAAAGTAGAACAAAAGCATTAATCCACTCATTATAACAAGATATGTTGTTAATTTACCCATTTCATTTCCTCATTTTATTAAACATATAACCCGCACCCACTAAAACCATAAGATAAAAAATAAAGTATTTTTTCAGTCCCAATACTTCAGGCATACCCGCCCAATCCAGATAAAACCAATTAATGAAAGAAAAGAAACCTACTAAAGCAATAAACATAATAATCAATATTTCTTTGTTCTCAAAACCTGTCTCCCTCCCTGCAAGTATCAAAATAATAAAGATAACTATAAAAGCCAACATCATCCTGCCAAAACTGTCGAATCCTGCCATACTGAAATCTGATAGATCATCCAAGAAATTCTTTAATGAAAACTCTCCCTCATAAGTGTAGATAATTCTGTATTGCTGTATAATTGTGAAATTATAGATGGAATTAAATTCGTATGTTGCCTCGCTTGTTACATTATCCACATCTCCTATAAAGTATTCTATTCTTAGAAAACAGGAATTTGCTGTATTGCTTGAAGTCTGATTTAAAATATTGCTTCCATTCTTTAATCTTAAAGTACAGTTTGTAACTAACCATTCTGAACTGTTTAAGGTAAATGTAAAGTTATACTTTGTGTTGTTGTTAAGAAGTGTATTTGAAGGGGAGAAACTATATCTTAATCCCTCGTAAACGCTAACATTGTATTGTGCTGCGGTTAAAATTAAAGTTATAATATACTCGTCATTAATCGGCACTAAATTTATTGTTTTTGTATCGTAACCACTTTTGGAAAAGATTATTCCGTATTCATAATTCTCATCTAAGTAAAGAGTAGCTGCACCATCATAATCCGTATTTTCCTCTGCTATTGTTGTTATTGTTCCATTTATTACTCTGGTAAAATTAATCTTAACATCTTCAATAGCATTTACAGAACTGCCCCTCACATAAAAGGTTTTTTCTGCACTTAGAGTTGTATTTATTAAATAAATATTTAGTAGGGTTGTTGTAATATTGCTTATATTCAGATTTTTATATTCTCTTTCTGGGTAGTTTGCAGAAGAAGCTTTTAAATCAAACAATCCATCTGGTAATCCTTTTATGGTATATGGGTTAGTTGTTGCAGAATAGATATTTGAAAAGCCTGTTGTTTCCAAGTAAACTGAAAATGTTTCTCCTTCTATCAATGTTTCTGATTTTTCATCATAGAAATAAAGCTTTGTCGCACTCACAGGTGTCATATTAAAAGTAAAGTTATGATAGCTGCTAGTTATTGAAACAGTTTTTATTTCTGTTCCAAAACCGTTTGAAGTCAAAGTAATTTCTGTTATTTCCTGTGTTATGTTTACAAGTCTTGCCCCGCTTGTGTTTATCGTTGAGTTTGCATATTGAGTTCCGCTAGATACTGTCGCATTTATTTGGTCTGGGGGGTTATCCTCATCATAAACCCACATGTCTATCACAGCACCTATTCGCAAAAGGTAGTGTTCCTCTACTGTATTTAATCCACCCAGAGAGCTAAACTTAAAATTCTTTATTCCGTTTGCTGTTATCTCCACTTCATAAATATAGTCGTCTATCTTTGTAACAGTAATATCTTTCTTATTAATTCCTCCAAAGTCCAGCCAGTTACCCCTCATATTATCTCCCCAGATTACAAAGTGTGCGGGGTGTTCAGAGCTAGGAAGGTAAGTTATTTTATTGTATGATTCTATTATGAATTTGTAAGTGTCTTTCTGGAATAAATAATTAAAATCAAATGTATATCTATCTTTAAATTTAGTTGTTTTTTTGGTTAAAGGTAGAGTATCGCTTATTATCTTTATTATATTCCCTTCTTTTGTTGTATATCTAAAATAAGATAATCCTGTTTTTACATCATAAGGATCTATCCTTTGTGCTGTGTGTGAATCTGTGGCTATTAGCTTTACTATATAATCCCCTATTGGAAAATTAGATATGTTTATTGTTTCAGAAAAATTTACGGTAGTTCCAGTTATAGAAGTGTTTAATCTTTGCCATACACTCTCCCCATCTTCATTGGTTATATTGATTAGAGTTTGATATAAGTTTGTGTCAAAGAAAGAAATATCTATACTTAAATTACGGAGATAATTGCTTATTATGGTTGTGTTATCTGATGAAAAATTATTATTATTCCCTAAAGTAATTGTTGGGCTTACTGTATCTAAAGTCCAAGTCCTCTCTGTTGTGTTTAAAGAAAAAGCCCCATTTGTTGTGTTCTGAACTCTCCATTTCCAATAATAAATGCCATCACCTACGTTTGTTGTCCATTGTGAAAACTCGCTTCCATTTCTTGTTACATTATCATATATCAAATCACTTTCAGCTAAAGGGGTAGATGTTCCAAAATATAAATAGTATCTTACATCATTGTTTGTTGTTGGATGGCTCACATTAAATGTTTGATTTGTATTATTATTAGCGTTATTTGCTGGGGAAGGGTGTATTATAGTTGGTGTAGATGTTGCTACTGATGGTGGAGCTGCTGTAATACCTTTATCTCCTAAAGTTGTATAATTAAAAAATCTAATATTATCTATAAAATAATCTCCAGAATAACTAATTCCATGTATCTGAAAATTAGTTCCTCCTGCAAGAGGATTAGCACTAGTCCAAGGGGTATATATTGGAACAATATATATCTGGTCTGTTCCATTATCCATATGAAAAATTGTAGTAGTCCCATTCCAATATATGCAGAAAGTAGTCCAATGATTTATTGGAATATGCATTTCTGGTATTACTGTGGCACCTGCATCCCGAGTATAACAGATATTTATACGATTAACGCCTCCACAACCATTGTCACCCCACTCAGGGAATCTAGCACCATTTGGAAAGATAACACCAGCTTCATCACTTGCGTCTAATGGTAATGTTGGAATATAGAAATCAATACAAGAAGCGTTGGATGCATTAGCAGAACCCAAAGAGGTTATAACATCTTGGTGGAAAACCCCTGTCCCTTGGTCAGCAGGTATCAGCACTCCAACAGGGGAAACATTAAATTGTGTATCTTCATAATTGACTGTACCTGAAACAGACCATCCACCATTAGTAATTGATTGTCCATCAGAAACTGTGCTTCCATTAGGGATAGGATTGGAGAAATCAGCCCAAGAATATACTCCAGCATCTGTGCATTCCCAGACATCACAGTTTATAGCAGAAGTAAAGCTACACAAAAGAACTATCATCAAGATTATTATTATTGGTTTTTTCATCATTCACCTTTGATTTTTGGCAATGCTTTTGTTATAAAGATAAAAGTGGTTGCTGCTGCTATACAGGTAACTACAAAATAAAACAGCCAAATATCCACTATGATACAACTTAATTTTCCCCCTACTGTAATTGCTGCATTTGTGCAATCTAAATGGGATGAATCCCTTGCCAAGATTATCAAAGTCTTTAAAGGAGTGATTAAAACAGAGACTACTACAAAAACCATTATAGCTGTGATTACCCCTGTAAAGGTTCTCTTCCCTGAAACGAAAGCTATACTTGCCGCTATCATAATTCCAACAATATAAAACAAAGTCATATCAAGAACTATTAAAGTAGCTTGATTTCCTACTGATATTTCAGTATTGCTTGTGCTTAAATTAGTTGAGTATGTTCCATTTATTGATTTTTGGATTTCAGTTTTTAAAGGTGAAACTATGATTAACAATACGATAAGTGCTAGTATAGAAACCATCATAGATACGAAAATCTGTTGTGCTTTTTTTTGTTTTAATAGTTTGCATTTTCTCATTCTACACCATATATCTTTGGTAAGTTACCTCACCATCATCATAGCAATAACATATTTTTGAGTATTCATCATAAGCATAGGCATCGTGAGTATTTGGTGCATCACATATATTATATGCACATTCATTTTGGTTGCCTATAACTTCTGTTCCTGTACTCCATAAGTAAATAAAAATTAATGTTTCTAAAATAAACAAGCAAATGAAAACTATTGCTACTGTTTTCCATCTTTCGTTTTTCATAGGAATTTAATTGCTCTCTGTTTCTTCTTTTGTTTTGTTTGTGTCTTTACGAAACTAATCTGTGTTAGTAATTGCTGTTTCTTCTTTTGTTTTGTTTGCGTCTTTACGAAACTAATCTGTGTTAGTAATTGCTGTTTCTTCTTTCTTGCTAATTCTTTGAAATAACTTATCTGCCTTATTTCCCCAATAGTATCTAATCTATGCTGTACCCTTTCTATTAAAGTCTCTCTTGGTAATTTGCTTTTAGGTACAGGACTTCTAAACTTCGATAAGTCTGGTGGTACTGGGTCGTCTGGAACTGTTGGTCTTATTTTTGATTTTCTGATTAAATAACTTGCTTCAATATAATTATCAACAATTTCTTTACCTTTTCTTAAAGCTTTGTGTCTAGGTAATCCTTCTGCTACTTTTTTGAATTTATCTCCTCTTTTTTCTCCTTTTCTTACCATTACATCAAAACCTTGCTCTTCCTCTGGTGGTCTCCCTATCAATCTCATTTCTTTTGGTGGTTCTGTTGGGGGTGGTGGAGGTGGTGGTGTTGGTGGAGGAACGCTTGGGGGGACTGAAGGTGGAACTGATGGAGGAATAGAGGGTGGTATAGATGGTGGTATGCTTGGTGGGATTGAAGGGAGAACGCTAATTGGAACAGTTGGTGGTACTATTGGAGGAATACTAGGTGGTACTGATGGAGGAATACTTGGAGGTCTTGAGGGTGGGATTGAAGGGAGAACGCTGGGTGGAGTTACTGGAGGCCTAGATGGAGGTCTTGATGGCGGTACACTTGGTGGAGTTACTGGAGGCCTAGATGGAGGTCTTGATGGCGGAATGGAAGGTTGGATAAAACTAGGTCTAGTAATTGCTCCTGAAACTCCTATTCCTATTGCTGATGGTGGGAGTACAGGTTTACTTGTGAATTTACTAGAAATATCAAAGCCTGTTTCTGCTTCTAATCTTCTTCTTAATTTAGCTACCTCTTTTGCTGTTAAAACTCTTTTTGCCAATAGTTCTGCTGTTTCTGTTGTTGGCTCTACTACTGTTGCCTGTATTATTGGAACTCTCTTGCCTTCAATTAAAGTAACTGCAACTTGTTTTCCTTTTCTTATTATTTTTCCTTCTGGTAGTATAACTTCTAATTCTGAACTTGGATAACCAAAAGGCTTGAATTGTCTGCCTATAATCTGCTCTTCAAAAATTACTATCTGTGGTTTTGCCCTTTTGAATTGTATGTTTCCAGAAATAATATCTCCTATTGTCGCTATTCTCTGTTCTCCCACCCCTAATCTTGAAACTCTTGCTAATGCTCTTCCTGTTGGAATTTCAAAAGGTGTTGCGAATAAACCCACTTCGGATATTGTAATCTCTCTTTGAAAACCTCTAAATAAACTCCTTGCAGAAGTTGTTACAATTCCTTCCTTTCCTATAAACCTTGCCTGTTCCTCTCTTGTGAATCCAAAAGCTCCTCTTATCAAAGGAGATTCTACCCTTCTTTCTATATTCTGAGTTCCACCTGTCAATAAGTCTATATCTTTTATTACTTTATCTAAGTTCTTGCCTCTTGCTAATTGTTCTACTTTTGCTTCTAATCTTGCTTCTGGACTTACAAACCTAACTCCTTCAACATCAACTATTGGAACTGTCTTTGCTATTCCCTCTTCAGCAAATTCCAAAGGATCAATATCTGCTATAACTCTACCTGTCCTTTTATCTATTATTCTTTTTATCTGGAATCTTCCCAATGGAGAATCAGTGATTGTTACTGTTCTTATCTCAACAGTATCCCCTAATCTTCTTTTTATGTTTGCTGCAACTCTAGCAATATCATCCGTTACTATATCAATATCTGCAAATCTTCTGCTTTTTGTTAATAAGGTTGCCTGCATAAAACTTCCTGTAACTGCTGCTCCTTCTTCTGCGACTGCTTCTAAAACTTCCCTATTTACTCTATTTACTACTGGTATAGCTGGTGTTCTTTTTAATGGTATATCCTCAACTGTCTCTCTTATGAATCTATCAACATCAATATCTAATCTTGGTTTTCCTGCTGGAATCAAACCCAATTCAAAATCTCCTGTTCTTTGGGTTCTTGGTATTCTTCTTATTATTTCTTCTCCAAATGCAGTCTTATCTACTACTCTAAATGAAGGGGATAATCTCGTTCTTATTGAACTAATTACTCTTCTTGAAGATTCTAAAATTACTGCCCCTGCTCCTATTTCTAATGTTTCAGAAACTAATATTCCAACTGCGAATGCTGGTTCTTCTCTGATAACTTGTCCTATTCTTGGGAATCCTTCACCACCTGCAAATTTTGTAATTCCTCTTTCTACAGCTACAACTACTAATCCTGCTGTTACTATTGGTTCTCTTGCAATCATTTTTGCTGCAAGTGCAGTCCCTACAACTGTTGTTCCCAAAGCAACATCTAAACCCCTTACTATTCTTTCACCACTTATTACAACTCCTTTTGCTTCTGCTTTTATTCTTTCTATTCTTAATTTTTCCCTTCTTTCTTCTAATTCCCTATACTCTTCCTCTAATGGTTTTTCTAATGGTTTAACTCTTTCAATAACTTCGACTACTCCTCTTCTAGCTAATGTTGGCACTCCAACTGCTACTAATCCTAAAGCAACATCTAATCCTGTAACAATCCTAGATGGAGTTATACCTTCTACTCTGACTTCTTCTCTTAGTTCTCTTGCTCTTCTTATTTCTCTTTCTAATGGTGTTTCTCTTTCTTCTATTACTTTCCTTACTAATTCCTCTGGTGTTATTTCTCTTTCAAGAGTTATAAATGTTGGCTCTAAAATCTGTGCTTCTTCTAATCTCCTTATCCTTTCTGCTTCAAATTCCCTTCTAGCTTTTCTTTCTCTTAGAATTGGAATTTCTCTTTCAAATATCTCTGCCCCCAATGGAGCAACAATAAATCCTTCTGGTGTAACTACTGCCCTGCCTTCTTCTATACCTCTTTTTCTCCTTTCCCTAAGTCTTACTTCTGCTTGTTTTCTAAAAAGTTCTTCTCTAAATTCCTCTGCTGTTGTTGGTATTATTTCCTCTGTTTCTGGTGGTCTAAATTTTGCTTCTCTCTCTATCTCTTCTTTCCTTAATCTTATTGCTTCTTCTTCCATTATTACTTTTTGCCTTCTGGCAAACTCTCTTTCTTCTGGACTTTGTAACCTTTCAAAAGAAGCTTCTAGTTTTGTAGTTCTTGGAATATCCCTAAACTCTCGTTCTGGAAAATCAACAGTAAATAAAGAACTCCCTAACTTCCCTGTTTCTGGATCAACCTCTCGAACTCCCTCCACCTTTGGCTTTTTAGAAGGCTGGACATAAGTTATTGTTTTGCCTTCTGGTGTGGTCTTAGGTTGAGTAGCTATGTATTCCCTTCTTTGTTCATCTGTATCTAATGGTGGCATTTATCTCCCCTAAAGCATTGCAGAACCCCTGCTTACGAACCATATCTTTGTTGTTTCTCCACCATTGTAACTTGTCCCTACTATCATGTATCCTGCTGCCCTTAACTTTCTTATGGCAATTCCTTTCAGTTTTGTTTTTACTGTCAGCTCTCTTTCTGTTGCTCCGCAGATTGCTCTATGTGACCTTGCGATTAAATGTTTTACATCTGCCATTTTCACCACTTAAACAATTTTGAAGCGTGGGATAATAGCCCAACTCCAACCATAGTTTGTGTTGCTCCGCCAATCCCTGCAAGACTTCCTGTCATATGAGTGCCTATGCCACCAATGGCTGCACCTGCTAATGGTACTGCTGCAATCAATCCAATCATTCCTCTTATCATTTTTTACCCTCCTAGTCTTTCAACTAAATGCCCTATTTTTTTGGCTTTGATTTTCTTCTTCAACAAATCTATTTTCATGTCTTTACCCATCATGCCTACTTTCATATTTTTTATTATTTCAATCTTTTCCATTTTCTTTTTCCTCTTTTATTTTTTTATTGATGTCCATGATTATTTTAGGGAATTCTTTGTAGAGTACATTCTTGTCATCATCATAAAAAATATCTTCCATTGTAATCACCCATTCAAATTCAGTTTATCTTTCTTTACTACAACATCTTCCATATGCTTGTCAAACTCTTCATCAAACTTTTTCCTTCCTTCTGGCTGTTTTATATCTGTATCCATTTTTAATTACCTCCTTGTTTTTTCCTTTTTCTTCTCCTTTCCCTGATTTGTTCAGGAGTTAGCTTGGGGTTTTTCTTCTGATGTTTTTTATAATAGCGGTCACCGATTTTTAATCACTTATAATCTTCTAGTTTTGGTTTTTCTTTCAAATAACCTCTATGCCATTTTTTATATATCAAAGTCCATTTGTAATTTCTTTTTTTCCATTCTCTTGATGTTTTTAAATGCTTTTCTTTGTTTTCCTTTAACCATTTCTCGTTATAACATTCTTTACATAATCCTTTTGCATGATATAGTTTCTGTAATCCACATATTTGGCATTTGATTATTGATTTTGGTCTATGTTCCTTTGAATGACAACTTCCACATAACACAATTAAATTAGTTAATTCACCATTCAATCTATTTTTATCTTTGTGATGAACTACTAATCGATTTTGGGAGTTACATTTCACACATTTTAATTCATAATGTTGTAATGCTCTTTTCCTATAAATCCTGTTCCCACCTTTCCAAGAGTGGTGTTTTTTACCTTCATATTTTGTTTTTTTCATATGGGGGATAAATACTTTCTACTATTTAAATTTATCTATCTCCCATCCTAAAGATTAACCCACTTCCCTTTGCTTGTTGGTAATATCCATTCCCACATTTTAATCACCTATTCGTGCCATTCCCTAGTCTTTTTAGGAAACTTTTTCATATATGCGTAAAAGAATCTTGTTCCTTTCTCCCCATCGTATTGCTCTACAAATTTCCTTAATGCTTTCTTTCCTGATTCCGTTAAAGGCATCTTAAATCAATCCTCCTTTTCTTAGAAATGTTGGTTTTATTTCTTCATCCCTTCTTTTTACTAAAACATTTGGAATCGTGTCTGAAACTCTTCTTAGTATATTTACTGGTCTCCCTTCTCTTCTTTTTGCTATTATTGCCTGTAATAGTTTTCTTCTTCCTATCTCTGCCTGTAACGCTGCCTTTTGTTTTCTAAGTAATTCTTTTTCTAATTTCTTCTTTTTACTTACAGCCATTTTGTTTTCCTCCCTTTCTTTATAGGACTTTCAGGTGATTCCAAAATATTTAGGAAAAAACTTTCACCCTGTTTTTTTAACTGGGATATTATCTCTTTGAATCTTTCTTTCTTCTTTTTTTCCAATAGTAATTTTATTCTCCTTAGTTTAAGATAATCTCTTCTTGCTCTGTACTGGGCTTGGGTTCTTGCTATTGTTCCAGCAAGTGCTTTCACTTCTGTTGTTATTCCTGTCTGTCTTAACCTATCTTTTATTATTGATTCTTTTAATTTCTTTTCTTCTAATGGTGAATAGCTTACTGAGTTCACTTCGTAAATATGGGCTTTTATTTGTTTGATGTATTTCTTTTTAAGCTCTGCTTTGATTCCTCTTTTCAACGCTTCCTCTTTTAGTTTTCTTGCCATCTCGTATGGTCTTGGAGTTGCTATGTCTATGTCTCTTGGTCTTATTGTCCTTGCGTAAGCTCTTGTAGCTACGCTTCCATATATTACTTGTTTCTCTGATTCTCTTGCTAACTTTAAGGCTAACTTCTCTAGTCTTGTTCTTGCCCTGAATCTTTCTCTTGCTTTTATTTCTGAGACTAACTCTGCCAATTCTTTCTGCTTTTTTCTTATTGATACTTTTAATTCTGGCATTTTAAAACACCAAATCCTCCTCTTTTACTTTGAGGAACTTTGCTTTCTTTATTTTTAATATAGATAATTTTTTCTTAGAAAGATGCACCAATAACTGCTGGTTTCTTTTGTTGGTTATTATTTTAGCTAAATAATCCATAATACGTGTAATTCAGAACTCTATAATATTTAAGTACTCATTAATCAAACCATCCAGAATCATCAATCATTCTTTTCCTTATTATCCCAATCAAATCAACACCTTTGTCTTTCAAATCTTTTAATAATAATTCTAACCCTTTTCTGTCATTAATATTAACTTCCATCTTGAATACCTTTACAAAAGAGGAATTTCTTATTACTACCTCTAATTTATCTCCATGCCTGTCAAAACTTATATGCTTTTGACTCATATAACTCCACCGCTAAACAATACTGCTGCAATTATTAATGTTACTACTATCACTAGGATTATTGTCTTTACAGATGCCTTGCTACCTGTAAGCATTTGATTAGCTTTTGCCTCTACAGCTCTTATTATTATTTTTCCTGGTACTGCTGAACGACCAAACCTAATGCAGTAATTATGCAATTCCTGTGCTGACATAGTTGAAGTAGTTTTCATTTCTTTAATTCCCTCTGGTGTCAATGGCTGCAAATCCCATTCTGGAACTATCATTGTCGGTATTTTTCCATTCCATAGCCAAGTAGCATCTACTGAACCATTATAGATTTGGTCTTTACCAATCAATAACATACCATCTTTTATTTCCCCTATTAATGGCTTTATGCCTTTTGTTCTTTGAAGTAGTATGACCTGAACCTTGTCCTTTACTGCTAATTTTTTTAACTGGCTTTTTACTCTGAATGGTATTTTGAATTTCTTTTTCTTTAGTTTCTTCTCCTGCTTTTTCTTGTCTGAGATTATATCTATTTTTTCGTTTAGTTCCGCTAACTGCCCGACTAATCCTTTCTTTGGTTTCTCTTCTTCTATTTCTTCTTTTGGTTCTTCTAATGGAATTTCTGCTGGTGGTAATGGTTTTTCCAGTTCCTCTCTTAGTTTTTTCTCTTTTATTTCCTTGTTTAATTGTTTCTTCTTTTTCTCTACTTTTTTTAAATCCCTTTTTTCTTTTATCTTTTTTATTTTTTCCTTGATATTTTCCTTTAGTTTTTTAATCATTTTTATTCACCCTCTTCTTTCTTTCCACCAAACCATTTCTTTTTTTCTGATGTTTTATCCTTTATTTTTTTCTCTGCTTTTATTTGAGTGACAAAAAGCTGAGACCAGAACCCTTTCTTAGACATAGATGATTCTGTTAATATGTTAGACAAATCATTAAAATACTCTGCCACTGTATTAAGATTTTCTGCTTTTGCATACAGGGCTATAGACTTATTCCCCCTTACACTTAATCTTCCTAGTCCTATCTCTGGAGCTGTAAGGTTTCCTATTCTCATAGTGTCTTTTATAGTAAGTATCTTATTGAAAAATTTAAATAGGCTGTCTTTCTCAGGTGCTTTAGGAGAACCATAGCTTGTATCCTTATCCTCCAGTTTTTTTAATTCCTCTTCCAGCTCTTTTATTTCATCGCTTGTAACTTCTTCACCCATTTTTTATCACCAGTTTATTATTCATCTTTCCTCCCAAACAATCTTTTAAAACCTTCAATAGTTGATTTTAGCTTTTCCTTATCCATTCTGGAATGCACTAGGAAAGCAACTGCGGCTATAACCAATAACGCTATTACGTTCTGGACTACCTGTGTAGGGTCTATTAATGACATTTTAATCTTTGATTTGAATATTCTTTATACTAATATCTTTGTAATACTCTTTTGGGTTAATAACCTCCTTGTCTTTCTTAACCAATACATAACCTTTCTTTAGAAATTCTTTAACCAGATATTTCTCAAATTCATTGTCATCTAGTTTTTCTGTCTCTGCCATCTCTTTATTTGCTTCTTCAATGTCATCTTTCTTGTCCCCAAAAAGTTTCCAGAAGGGCTGTGGAATGAACCTGTAGTTTGTTGTGTTAGTTGCTATCTCCAATTTCTTTTCCTTTCTGTCTATTTTCAGCTTTACAAATTCAGTTCCACTCTGGAAGATAAAATACATTTTTAGGTTGTTATTGCCTTCTTGATAACCTCTTGCTCATTTAGCAGTTTGGCTATTGCACTATACAAGTCAAGTGTCTCTTCCCCTTTTATAAAAACCTTTTTTGGTGGCTGCTCTTCATTCGTTATCACTAAACTCACAGCCCATAACTCTTTCTTTACTTCTTTCTTTTCTTCTTTTGGTGGCATTTTTTCCTCCTTATATGAACTCCTTTATCTTTTCTATTGAACCATTTATAAAAACATAAGCACCTATACCAATAGAGATTAAACCAAAAGTCTGTGTAAGCAGATTGTTTATGCTTTCCATATTGTAGATAGCTATGTAAATTCCTATGCACATTATAGCCAATGAAGATAACATTCCAATAGTATAGTCCTCTATAATGAAAGATAAAACTAATAATAAATAAGCCAAGACTGCACCTAAAAATATAAAGCCTACTGTCATTTCCAATCCTCAAACCACTTCATAACAGGAACTAAGATTAGATAAGCCCCAACTCCCCAAAATGGCAGTGCTATTCCAACTCTTAAAAAGTTATTTACTAAGTTAGGAAAACCACTAATGTAAAGGTTAATCCCTATAATCATTGCTAATATCCCCGCTATCATTGTAAACCATCCATCCTCTAATTTGTAGTCTATCAATAAAAGTATGAAGAAAATTATTAATGCAACTACATAGAGATAGTATTGCTGGTTCTCATCCTCTACAACATCTATAGAGCCTGAATCACCTGTGCCAAAAAGAAATGTGTAAGTTCCTACACCTGTATAGTTGAATGTTCCGTTACAGTTGAACTTATTTAATTCATCCATTGTTTCTGTATGAAGCAGGGTAGCATTATTATAAACAGATAATCCTATTGTATTGCAGGGAATTACTGTTGTATTTACTGGAAGAAAGATTGAGCAAGGTATATCGTTTGCAAACATTATTCCCTTGCAGTTCTCTAAAGCCATTACTATTGGAAACATTAAAATTATTAAAATTAATAATATTGTTTTTTTCATTCTACAACAACTTTAATAGTAGTAGGCACATTAGCACAAATACCCATACAACCTAAATTATTTATAGTTGCAGTATATTCTCCTGCTAGTGTCTTTGGCGGAACTTTCAAAGTAACAAAAACATTCTTCTTCCAAGTTACCTCTAATTCAGGACCTACCCAATGCCCATTCCATTTCCTTCCTTTATGGCAGGTATTCTCCTCAAAAATATTCAGGTTGTCTGTCTCATCTAATTTTAATTTAATCCATTCTTTCATTTCTCCTTCTATCTCGTGGTTTACGCATACGCTGTAATACTCTCCATTATTTTCGTAATAGCTCTTTACATAATATCCCATAGTCTTTTTTTCATTAGGTGTCATTATTCCAAAATCTACTTTAGTGTGTGCCGCTATGTTTAAAGAAGCCAATACTATTGAAACCATTAACAAACTTACCAATAAAAACAACGTTGTTTTAAAAATAATCTTCTTCTTCATCCCATCCATCTCCTATTTCTTTTTTCCATGCTACTCTCATCAATTACATCCTCCATCACGAACAAATAAAGTACCATTATCGTAAATGCATAATGCTGCTTCTCCATTTGAATATGTGCCTGATAGAGCATTAGCAGTTATTTGATTTACTGAAATATCCCCATTTTTATCCCATAAATATTCTATGGCTCCTACAACAATCCTTATTTCATTTTCTATTGGATTTGTTGTTAAAGTATTTTTTGTTCTGGTTATTTGTATCAAATATTCTCCTCCTGAAGCGTTCCAACTTGGAATATCTTCATCTAACCATACTACCACCCCGTTATTCCTCATTCCATTAGTCCCATCTGTTGGATTAAACTCTGTCCAATTTGTCCCTACTGAAAACTTAAAAACTGGTGTTATTCCTCCTCCACTTGAAGTAGTGTTAAAAATAAACTCTATCTCCTCAAACTTAGAATCACTTCCTATGGTAATATTATCGTTATCACTTACAAATATATCTATATCTGAAGTTAAAGAAAGAAACTCTGTTAATCTATCAACACCATTAACAGTTCCTCGACTTTCATTTGAGAACTCTCCGCTTAACTGTAATATTGGATTTACTAATGCTCCAACTTCCATTCCATAGACATTTGCCAAACCCTCCGTAGTGATTACTTCTAATCCAATAACTGTTCCCCCTGTTGATAAAAAATCATCTATGTTAACTAGAATTGCTTCTTCATCTTGTCCTGTTGTAATAGCACCAGTAGTATAAGATATATCAATAGCTTTAACATCTCCATAACCATCTGCGTTTAATTCTATTTCAAAGGCATGGTCATCACTATGTGTAGAAGTATGTATTAAATCAAAACCATCAACAACTGTAAGTGAATCAGAATCGGATAAGTCAGTAGGTGTCCAATCTCCTACTACTAATTGATTTATAGAACCAAAACCCCTTATTGTTATATTTTTAGCAATATGAACATTATCTGTAAAATTAGTTTTTGCAGTAAATTTAAGCCATCCATCTTTTAAACCATCTATTATCTGTCCGAATTTGAATATTATCCTTTCTCCGATACGAACACTTGAATTTGCATATATATCTCCCTGAACAGATAATTTATGTTGTGGGGTTGCGTTTCCTATTCCAACATTTCCGCCTTGTAAATTCAGAACATTAGCACCACTTGAATCTCCTAAATGTAAATCTCCAACCTCAGCCCGAACATATATGTCTGCATTTCCACTTGAACCATCTCCTATATATCCTGTCCTATTCCAAGCAACAGCATCTGTTCCACCAAATTCAATATATGCAAGAGTAGCACTTGCTGTTAATCCTGAATCTCTAAGTCTTAATATGGAGCTTGTACCGTATATTTCTACATCCCGCCCAGGATTCGTAGTTCCAATACCAACGTTACCTGTTTCATCTTGAAAAGTAAGCCTTATCCCAGTATTTGAATCATCAAAATTTAAATCACCATCAACATCAACCCCTATATGCCAGCCTTCTACCCCG
>SDBU01001074.1_pt1 | contig 40240 bp, 83 predicted proteins | sample 2277071 | NCBI WGS metagenome assembly SDBU01 (sample SAMN10397929, study PRJNA504765) | marine sediment metagenome | isolation source: marine sediment core GS08_GC12, 126 cmbsf | place: Arctic Ocean: Gakkel Ridge, Loki's castle | collected 2008 | reverse complement strand
GGGCAGGGCAGGGCAGGGCAGGGCAGGGCAAGCAAATAAAAAACCCGCAACCTAGTTAAACTAGGTTGCGGGGCGATACTAGCTAGGGCTACGCATATAGTAGTCTAATCCCTATAGCGTCTGGGTATAAGAACCCTAAGCTTCAACCAATTCGCCAATCTCTTCTTCGGACAGATGGTCGTTACCGTCCGTTTCCTCAGTCTGCTGAGTTGCGGCCGACACAAGCTCGGCATACTCAGTCTCTCCAAGATAGGCTTGAATAGAAGTTAGCAGAGACAAAGCAGTCTCGCCTTCCAAAATCTTGGCGTCAATCGTTGCCAGATTCAAGTCACTCTGGTTAGTGACCACCAAAAGGACAGACTTCAGACCCTCGGAAGATGCGGCTTGGCTACGTTGCACAGCCGATGCTGGACTTAGCTCTTTAGCATCGTTAGTCGTTTCCTGACGTTCAATCGGAGTCAACGCCTTTTCCCATGCTGCCTGAAAAAGCGGGCCGTCTGCGTTGGGGTGTTCAACGTATTCGGTATTGTAGGCTTTGTACAATCCCGAGATATGACTCCAACGAACAGCCGTTGACGATTTATCCAGACAAAGCTTGCCAAATTCGTCTTGGACGAATCTCGGCAACCTTGCCAGATTGACGCGGGGCTGAACAATTTGACGGTTCGGCTTGCCAAGATCCTTACCTTTAGTCTTATACAGACCCAGCTTGCGGGCAATGTTCTCTTGCGTATCGATGCCCACGCCAACAAGTTGCCGGATAGCCAAGAAGATCGACCATTCGTCAAGCGGGACCCTATCTTCATCGGAAGAGTGATCAATCCGAAGATCAACCTCTTCTTCAACGGTTAGGCCCTTGTGTACAACAGCCGGAACCCGACCTTTTGGACAAATTCGCTTGTACTCACTGGGGTCATTATCCCGTAAGAAGACAAGCCCGATCCCCCGACGATTGCCGTTTAGGACAAGCAGTTTGCCATTGTCTTTTGCGGAAACGACAAGCGGATGATTCACTTTGAAACAACCTGCCCTCTTGTAGCTTGCCACAATGCCCGGAATATCCAAACATTGCTCACTTCTGACGTTATCCTCAAAATGAAGATCGTCAACATTTACAAACGTGGTACAGCTCGCCATAACTCAATTCTCCTATTCGCCGATAAGTGAAAATGATTTTAGTATCAATCGGCATAATCGCTAAAATCGAAACAAACCTTACAATCCTTACAATCTTTACGATCAGATGTGCAGGATAACTTCCAAACGGCCCCGCCCGTCAAAAGAGTCATTCTGCTGATGACGTTCCACCTTATCTGCCGAAGCTGCGTATGTACATATCCGGCCATCGGTTATGTGGACATATACGTGATCTTCGGTCAGTTCTACACCGTCCAGGAAACGATCGACCACAATATCGCAAAGGTGCATTTTGACCGGATACCATGGACCCAATCCATCACGGTTATTTTCCCACATCTGTCGCAACTCCGGCCCGTCACCATACTCCGTGAACCTAGCGATTAGGTTACGTTCCGCATACGTTGACAGCGGGAACGTTTTAGCCTGATCCTGGATGTACTGTGGTAAACTCGCCATAAGCAAAATCTCCTATTCGCCGATGAATTTAACAATTTTAGGACTAATCGGCATAATCGCTAAAATCGAAACAAACAGCCTATTTACGATAACCCTTTTGACCGTTACCACCTACCAAACCACATGACCCACAAAATACTCACAATCCTCACGATTCTCACAATCCTCACAATACTCATAACCCTCACAATTATTACAATCCTTGCAATCGTGACAATCAGTATTATACGGACAATACGCACTATCCTCACAGTCCGCATGATGCGGACAATTTTCCTGACCCTCACAACTCACACTATCAGAGTTCATTGCTTTGCCTCCAATACACATTGACAAAAGGTATCGTTTATTGGCGGAGTGACACCATATTTCGGGTGAGCTAAACGCCAGTGCCCACATTGTGGACAAACAGCAAACAGAGCATTATCACGCCCTGGACGATAAGTGTCAAGCGGAAGGTCGCCTTGTATCTGTCGATAGTACGTCGACCCATCATGCCGTCGACAACTTACTAGATAGCCCATTACATTGACTTTCTAACCAAGACAAAAGTAACTCCGCTGTTGGAAAAGTCCAAACCGTGCCAATATGCGATTGCCGTACATCTAACCACCAAGTTTCGCCACTCTTCCAGATTGAAAACTTCATTTGACACTTACTCGCAATAGCGGGTATTCAACAGGACCACAATAATAATCACAAACAGTAAGCAGACAATAATCATCGATAACCCTTTTGATTGCGACCACCAACAAGACCAACACAATCCTCACAACCAAAACAATCTTCACAATCCTCGCACCCCTTACAACTCCTACAATTCCCACATTCCTTGCAATCCACACTATCCCTACAATTCCAACAATGAAAACAATCCTTGCAATTCCAACAATAAGCACATTCCTCGCAACCCCTACAGAACTTGCAACCTTCACAATTCACACAATCCTTACAATCCAGACAATCACTATTCATTGAATCGCCTCCAGGAACGTCTTAGCGAACAGTGCACGCCAAGCAACCTTCCACCCAAAGGTTCTTAGAATCAAAAGCAAGTGTCGTTTGGTTATCGTGCCGTGCATCGGTTCATTCTCCAGTAGTATAGCTCCCCCACACTTGCGTCAAGGTCCTGCCGATCATAGACAACACCCCCTACAGTTAACTGTAAGGGATACACTGTTGCTTTGCCAACCAGTTTAACGGTTAAGCCGTCCATTGAAACTTTGATGATCAGCAGGCTTCGCATGATTCTCTCTCCACTTAACTATACCATACTCTAAGCGATTGTCAAACGGATTTTCGATTATAAACTGCACGGCCAAAGAAAAAACCGATTATAACGCCAATAGTATATGACAACAAAATAACCCGTCCATTGTCGAAACCCAAAATCATATCATTTAACAGTAAACAGACCACAACCCTACACTATAGTATACCATACTCTGGGGAATTGTCAAGCCGAATAGCCGACTAAAATGGAAAGAATCCAAAGGTGGGGTAGAATTATAGGGATTGATATGATTCTGTGATTATGATTTTAATATCTAAGACTTATAGCAATTATAACAATTATAATGATTAGGCTCCAGACTCCAGGCTCTGGGCACATGCCTACCCCACATCAGAAATCAACTCCAATAATCCTATTTCCTGAAGTGCAATTTTAATTTTCTTATTCTCTGAAAGTACAATTTTAATTTTTCTTATTCTCTAAAAGTACAATTTTAATTTTTCTTATTCTCTAAAAGTGCAATTTTAATTTTTCTTATTCTCTGACATGTGATTTTAATATTTAAGGCTTATGATGATTATAAGGCTTGTAAGGCTTGTAAGGCTTATAAGGCTTATAAGGATTGTAAGGATTGTAAGGCTTATGATGATTGTAAGGCTTATAAGGATTGTAAGGATTGACAATTTAGAATTATAACACACGCCTACCCCGCACTCAAAAACGACTCCAGTAAATTGATTTTAGAATCCGGCCAATCTTAAACTCTCCGTCAATTAGTCAACCAAAGTGGCCAGGACACCGCTCCAAGAGCCCGGAGCCGTGCCCTTACAGCTTCCTGTCACCTTTTAGGGCCCTAACTTGCTTGCAGCAAGCAACTTGACAACAAGACGTACAGCTTATTACCGCTATCCTATTACCCTATAGCTATTATTATATTTATTTATTCCCTTATAAAGACTAAGGAAAATAGTATTAAAGGTATAGTTGTCAAGTCCTTTCATACCAAGGACTTAGGGAAAGGCCCTATTTAGGATCACTCAATATTCCTGTAGGTTTGATTCTCGGCCAGAACCAATCTCATTTAACTTGGAGTGAAAGCCAATTAGTGTTTGATAAACATTTAATAGTACCCAATCAACCTCCCCTAAATCGTTATCCAATTGAATTTGTTGACCAACCCAAGCCTCTTCCTCCGTTAAACCAATACCTTTTTCAAGTATTTTCGTTAATTTTAGAATTGGAATATCCTCCATCTCTTCGGTGCAATGATTCCAAAATCAATGGTTTCCAAATAACTTTTCAGTTCACCCCAACTATTGAACACAGTTTCATGATTAAACATACCGAACACCCAATCCGGTGTCATCTTTTTACCTTGTCTAATAACCATTAGAATCGGTTTCTTCTGCCGATTGGCTAAGGTCACTTCTTCCCAGGTCCCAACAGTGTAAATATCAAGATCAACATGAACGATTATAAAATCACAAATGTCCACCATTCTAAGATCGACACACCTAATCAACCGCATTTCTGAGGCAATTTGATCCCAGTTCTCTTGTTCCCTCAATGATGTCCGCCTATTTTTTGATTCTAAGTTTTCATCAAAACCAACTAACGGCTTATTCAAAGGGTCCAAAACAACTACTTTTTTACTTTTCAGCCACTGGCCCATGCCTTGCCGCCAATCATCTTCAGTAACATAACTAATGGCTCCACAAAGATATGCTCTAGTGTTTTTAAGTTTGTTCATTTTATTAGCCTTTTGCTTTTTAATCTTTTCATTGCTAATAATAGGTTCAGGGCTCTGGGTGTTGTAGCAGTGTATTTAACCTTAATCTCTTTCATTGCTAACAATAGGTTCAGGGCTTTGGTGTTGTAGCAGTATGTTTAACACCATTGATTCTTACGATAAATTTTACCATTATTAGTCTCCGTTTGTTCTCATTAGTCTTTGATCTTTGAAATCTCTATCCCTATACGCTTGGCATCTAGGACACTGTTCTATTTCATTTATTAACCATCGAATATCATCGTAAAAATATGCTATTTCTCCATTATCATTTAGTCTTTTCTTTATTTCATCAAGTCTAGTCATTTTGAAATTTCTCCTTTAACCAATCAGGTAGCCGGGCCAGGGCTCGGGCTTCAGCAGCCTCCCTAGTTGTATCTTTGACCGTAAAATTTATGATTTTACCATCAATTTTCCATTGCATCCCAACATACCAAAAACCACCTATTTGATGGGTACATTTGTAAAATGAAACCCTATTAACATACTCACTATAACAGCCAGGACAAAACCATTTGCCATCTGCTTCTTTGGCCCTATAACTCTTAACTCTACAACCACAACTTGCAATCATAATTCTTTGCCTTTGTTACAGTTCTCTTTGCAGTACCCAGCCATCTTTGTCTTTGCCAAAATAATCAGCTATTATACCACTACCTTTGAAATCGCGTCTTAATAACCATTTGATTGCACAATCATCATGTTCCCAAATTGTTGTCTCTAGTTTATAAATTTTACGATGTTTAGCTTCCAAAATTATATCCTCTAAAAGCTTGGTGCCAATGCCCTGACCTCTTAAATCAAAAGCTACCATCAGTCTAATAATATCAACATAATTACCCTTAAAATCTAGAACATAGAAACCTTCAACATCAAGACGTTTATGTACCATTATTTGATGTCGATTACTTAACTCCCAACGCCACTTATAGGCTTTATCATTAATGATAAAGATTTCAGGTAGATCGCTTTGTTTGAAAGGTATTATCATTGATTAATTTTTCGGTATAATTTTAATATTAAAATCAATTACATCTTTTTTTATTCTATTAAGCAAACAACTTAAACATAAACCTTTATCACCAAAACAACACCAAGTAAGCCATGAAACAATAAAATCAAAATTATCTTCATGGCCACATTCAACACAAGGTCCCCGATTCCTGACTGTAATATCATAGTAAGTATCCATCTTATTATTCATTATATTAACCCTCTATCTTTTACTTTTCCATTAATTTTTGGTGTATACCAAGTCCAATTTTTATATTCATGTTTTACAGGCATAACCGTATTAACACCGTCGGTTAAACAATCAAGACAATGTTGTAAAATACGACCCACCGGTAATCGCCAAATAACATTTATTCCATTACCAATTAAAATTAATGGAAAAGCCATAATAGATACTTCCCCGTGCCTCAAACTCAAAAAAGTTTCTCCAGTATCGTATAATTCTCCTCTTAAGAGAACTTCAACATAATTACCAATTGAAAATGAACACTCTTCATCAGTGATTACAAAATCACCTGCAAAGAAACCAGTTTGCTTAATTCTAAAATAATTCATTCTTCTTCCCGTTCTAAAATGATTATGTAACCACTCATTAGCTTACTACAGAATGAAGCTGACACGTTACGTAACCAAAGTGATACAAATAATGCCGCAGCTTTTCGTGCAATTACCTCTGTTGTATTACCGATCCCAATAGAACCATGCTCCCATGAAAAGCACCAACCCAAAATAGAATATTCTACAATAACATCACGCTCTTTAAGTACAGCTTCATAATCCCAAGCGTCAGGTTTTCCATCTACCCAGTCATCAAGTATTTTAATCATATTACCCTCCTAACATTAAGGTATTCAATATCATCTAAATCATAACATATTGTTTTATTCATAATATAAAGATGTAAGTGTTCTCGACATGTACAAAGTTCAAGCACATCCGTATATTCATCTATCTTACTAGTAGCTTTTAGTGTTATTTTAACGATCATAGACATTCTCCCCAGTCAGCTTCTCGTTCTAAACCTTCAAACTCCATCTCCGCTTCCAATAGTCTACCTCTCTCTTGACTCTCCTCGACACTTAAATCCTTGAAAATATGATCTTGCTCAATCGCTTCCCAAGTATCCTTAACCAAATCCAAAAGATGAAATTGATAATCCGGTCGTATCCGTAATCTATGCGTTGCAAATCTTAATCTATCCTTAGGTCCACAAATTTGATCAATACCGAAGACTACTTCTTCAGAACCAACAGGTTCACCCATCAACCAAGCGTAAATTGACAATTGATCAGCCCAATCACCTGTCATATATGTAGCAGCGTTAATGTAAACACCCTTATAAAGCAATAATACACAATCTCTATGTTCTTTAGTTGTCTTACCAGCTTCTCGTAGTTTGATATACCCCGCCATCGGTGACTTTAGCGACTTTGCACAATACCCATTGACTTTCCAATCATAAATGACCCGTGATCCTAATTTATTGATAAAGAAAACATCAGGTTTACCTAGCAAAGGCACCCCTTCAATTTCAGCTTGAACCGTGATCTCAAACCGTGGCGGCCCAACAGCCTGATTTAATTCTACCATTAAATCGGCAATACATCCTGCCTTCTTATACTGCTCAAAAACATATTTCCCGTTTTCCCAAGCCCAATCCCGATTATGCTCCTCTACCTGGGCCTCGAAAAGTGTTTCCAAATCAAAACGAACATCAGTACCTTTACCAAATACTTTTTCGTACAAATAGCTCTTGGCATAGGCGTCAAAGCTACTACCGATTGACATCGGTTGTGTCTGTGGATCTCTTGGTGCTCGCTTCTTAGCCAAGTACCGTAAATAAAATAATTCAGGGTCCTGGGTAAAAAGTTTAACTGATGTTGGGCTCAAGTAATTCATCGGGCTCCTTGAGTTTTAGAACTAAGACGTCATTCCATCTTCGGGCTTTGGTTACAGCACTTTCATAATCCCTGTAAACTATCGGTGTTACAATTACATCCCTATCAATACTGTAAAGAATATATTGGCTAATCATTAGACTCCTCGAATTCTTAGAACCCTGACATCATGCCATTTATTAGCCTCAGTTGCAGCGATTTCATAATCATTATAGACTGTTGGCGACACAACTTCCCCATCAGCAACACTGTAGAGAATATATTTTGTTATCCTCACTAATTACTGGTGTTAGACTAATTTTTAGAACCACAATATCATCTTTATCAGGTCTACTCCACCCTCTAGCTCCATGTGCAGCATTTTCATAATGCTTATAAACTAACGGCGACATAATTTCCTTGTGAGTCGTATCATAGAGAATGTACACCATCATTATCCTTTCTAAGAAGTAGTGATTTTATAATCACTGTATATTGTCAACACTACAACCATCAATATTATAGAATGTGTCTCCATTCTTCTTAAAAACCATTTGCCATCCGTTACACTTTTCATGGCCACAATCACAAGGTTCCACATAAAAACCTTGATTATGAACTTCTTCTATTGTAAGATCCGAATTATTAGCGTACCTTTTTTCAAATTCTTCTTTAGTCATGGAAACACGAAACCCCATTCCAGAAATTAAATTTTCCAATCAAATGTTCAACAGTCAAAGGAACAATTTTACATTTACCCGGACCAATAAAATGTCTAGCTACAACACATGCCTCAAATTCAGTTTCTGCCTCAATCAAAAATATTTTGGTGTCATCCAAGTGTGGAATTTCTTCATATTCAGCGTACCAGTACATGATTACTCCAATAAGAAAATGTGATCAGGAGGAAATACAACTTCTTCAAGTCTGTAACACCCGGGCTCAAGAATCTTGTCAACAATTGTCGCTGCCCCGACCAAACTATAGGCTTGAATCAAATAACTATCATTTTCATAAGTCACATAAAAAAGCTTTTTGACTTTGATTCTAGCATCGTCATAAATGTAGACATTACCGGTAATTTCAACATCACCAAAAACTCGGGCTTTTGGCCCAACAAACACAGAATCAGCAACCTTAGCGGTATTAGTGACAAGACCACCACCATTAGGGTGTACATCAACAGGTTCACTATTATAATAAATCATAGCATTGCCTCCGCTTCTAATTGGGATTCTAAAAATCTGTAAACTAAGAGCCCAGCTAAACCAGCCTGTTCACCGTAAGCTTCTATAACAGCATGACAATATACAGCGATCATTGGGTTTTCCTTCACTACCCGTTGATAAAGGTTCTCAACCCACTTAGGATCATTCATACTTGCAGTAGTGGCATTTACAATATCTACGCTAACTATAGGTAGTTTCATTTTACACCTACAAGTGTAGCATTACCAGAAAATCGAAAACACCCGTCTAATGTTACATTCTCACCAGAAATTTTAATATTCCCAGAAACCTCAACATTAGGGCCTATATATACTTCATCAGTTATTTGACAGGTGTTAGCTACCCAGCCACCACCATTAGAATGCTTGTGAGCAGGCACCGGACCTTCACCAAAATCATGCACAATATCATTATAATAATAACGTACTACTTTTCTAACCAATGTATGGCCATCTGGTATACCTCCACTTGTATATTGTGTATGTCCACCAATAGTAACTTCTTTTATTATGATATTTTTCATTGTGCTCTCCTAAAATACCTAGGTTCCTTTGGTACACCGTCGTCACTAAGTTCACGATACTTATAAGTAACCCTACTCCCAATTATGAAAAGCGGATTATAACATCCATGATAATATTCTTGTCCAGGCTCAGGGCTCAGGACATTTTTCATTACCCTTTCACTATCAGTAAACCCTGAAATCTTGAAAGTCTTACCATTCTCGGATTTTAGAATCAAACTACCCATCATCCCTTCATACTTGCCTTCACCCATCTTGTAGCCAATGACCGCCCCTTCAGCATCGAGGTAAGGCTTATGTTTCAATAAATTATGACTCCGTTCACTAACCCAAAAAGAAACTGGTTTTCTTAGAATCACGCCTTCCCCGCCACTGTTTACAACAGACTCAAGTAATTCATTTATTTTCTTTACAGCGTCAAGGTAACTAAAAGGCAATTGTCTTTGTTTGGTTAGCTGCACGACAGCGTTCTCAATAGCCTTTGCATCTAACCAACGCCAAACTATCCAAAACGGCCACGTTCGTGAAGCCGATCGTATTTCACCTTCTAATCCACCAGTAACCAAGAACTCATAATCCCGAACCTTGATTGTTCTTGGCGAAGTGAAGACAGAATAAGGCGGGGAGTCGAAGATTTTATAAGCAATTTTATACCAATTTTTATCAGGGTTATATTTAGCAATCGTAGAGTATGTCTCTTGAAACTTACCCCGCCCAATAAACAGTTCCCCATCAAGAGGCATATTAGGCAACTTATCCAACCACCAACCTGGAGAATGAATTACCTTCCCAGTCCGAGACCAGAGCCCGGTTGCTATTTGCGGATTCACATCTTTGACCGTATTGGAGTAGGGTACCTCTGAAGCCTGCATACCCCTACTTTTACCCCCATCCCAGAATGCCCGAACCCCGTCCAATTTCTCCGAGCAAAACCAACCCGCAGGATTGATTTTACCGGGCTTGTAAACATGGCCCAGCATTAAATATTCTTGTTTCATTTTTTCTCCTTAATAGTTAGCAAATTCATTGAAGTAATAATCAGCAGCTTGGTTATAAGCTTCAGATGCTTCTTCTGGTGTATCGAAATAACCTAAATAAATTTTTTCACTTTCAATTTGAATCTGAGCTTGCCATCCTCGCCCACACGGATAAACACCTTTATACCCACTTTTACTATAACCTTCAGAATTCCTACAATTTTGACTATGTGTGGCAGGACGCAAATTTTCTCGTTGATTATTTAATGGATTTCTATCTATGTGATCAATTTGATTTGAGCAATCAATTCCGGCTCTTTTAGCAATTATTCGACGCATTCGCTGCCCATTCAAACCGTCACATCCACTTGAACAATTTACACGATTATCGTTTTCTTGATGCCAATTATACCCAACCAAGAAAAGAAAATCAATATCACTAACTAAAGTAAATTGGCCGTTAGTGAGAAAGATTTTCTTCATTATACTTTTAATCCTGACATTTTAATAATATTCGCTAACCTAGGAAAAGATCCCATAATCCTGCGGCAAAGAGCTATTTCACTCGGACTCCTCTCAAATTTATACATAAGAGTAAAAAGAACAATTTCAGCTTCTTTTAATGTTAATGTCATAGTTTCACCAAATAAGAATAACCTAAGTCTACAGTCTCAACCAATTTAATATGCTTATCGAACATTGGAAATGCTTTCAAAATCTCTTTACAAACGTCTTTATCTTCACTATCCATTTGTCCTTCACTGTGCACATAACTAAACGCATTCAAAATCACGTTCGCTTGTAGTTCTGTGATTTTCATATTAAAGTATACCTCCCAAATGTTAGAACCTCGACCAATTGTTCAGGAATATCACTGATAATACTCCACCAGACTCTGACACGCCGTTTGAAATTCTTATCATAACGCCAGGGCACTTGGATTCTCCACTTTTCAGTAAACTCAATAGCGTCAAATGTCATAAGACAAACAAACGAATCAAGTAAATCACGGCAACTCCAATCCCAAGAGTGATCTGATTTTATAATCTTCATTAGTAAAACCTTTCGTGTTTAACCATTCTTAAATACGGGTATTCGCTAAGAAATTCAGGCCATGTTTCAAGGATATGTTCAACTATAGATAGACCCGCAAATCTAACCGATGGAAAATTACTCTTTTGCTTATCTATATGATTCTCTTGAAAATAGGCTGCCATTCCTAAAATATCATTAGCCTCTGATTTTGAAATTTTCATTAGCATACTTTCGCAAGAACAGTAAATTGTCTCTTAAACTTAGGCCATCTTTCAAAAATAAGATCACATAAGTCTTTATCGGGTTCTTCCAAATAATCAGACTTTAATTCTAGAAGAAACTCCATTGTCGCTAAAATATAAAATGCTTGTGTTTTTGAAATCTTCATTAGAACCTCTTAAAACGATTAGGGTCAACAAGACTACAAAACCTTATGCTCATTGGTTTTCATGTTAATGATTCTGATTTCTCTAGGATTATTACCAAATAGCCAAGCGACAAGACCAATGAAAAAACGGAAATACGCATAAGCAATAGCTTGTATATAGAATCGTGCTTTCCAAGGTGTTCCGTGTGAAGACGGGAATTTACAAATTGTGTACATGAACAAGTCTCCTTTAAGTAGTTTGAGCCAACTAACAAAGTAAAAGGCATCAGAACCTCTCAAAACGATTAGGGTCAGCGAGACCGTTATCAAGACGACATTCATCAGTTTCATATTCACCAAGTTCATCCTTACAAATAGCCCTACCCTTCACCTTGTCGATGCACATATCCTCATGTGATCCAAACCTACTTGGGTAAGGATACTTGTCTTTTACCACTACTGGTGCGTATCTCTTCATCTTTCTTTAACTCCTTAAATTTTTCAAGATTATAAAATCTTTGCCATTGCAATTAAAACGTACTGCCGCAGCCTCTAAAAACTCAGGGCACGGGCCTCTCCGATCCCAACTTGCTACATCTTTGATACCTTTTCTAAAGAGTCTGTTGAATAGTGGTTACTAACTGCATATCAGTAAAAATAGAATTAAAGGAAATAATAACACTATTACAATACACCAAAACCAAATTAGCAATAAGTCACTTAGACGTATACCTTTATTAGACATCATTCCTCCTATTACTTTTTGGCTCTATCCAAATTATACCACAGTGTTCATATACTTTATCAACAGGTCTAGTTTCAGGTACATTTGTAAAAATTGTGCCTATATCTATCCTAACTTCAGCTTCTAAATTATTAGAAGAAATAAGCTTAGTTATCAATTCTCGGACAATCATAGTCTCTCCTTAATAATCGTTGCTCTTTCTTCGGAAGCCAAGGAACTGGTAGACTACAACCACAAGCTAATTTAACATGTTTCGGACCACTGTAAAGCGGTCGATAATAAAATAGAACTGGCTGTGGACCGTGACCAGAAATACGATCCCTGATCTTAAAAATATTCTGTTGTTGACACGTTACCATCATCGCTCCTTAGTACTCCCGACAGGATTCGAACCTGTACGCCATTACGGCAAAAGTTCTTAAAACTTTCGTGTATTCCTATTCCACCACGGGAGCATAGTGTTATAGCCACCCGGCCATTATTTAATAGTGGCGTGAAAACCGCGACCTTTAAGCTCAACGACTTTTCGCTCAGCGATTTCAGAATCATAATAATATAATTTCTTTTCGCCTACATTATTCCAGGTAACTGTATACATTTTTGCCCATTTTTCGACATCCTCGAATTCAATCTCTTTGACAACCTCACCGATACGGATATACATACTAGGGCCATAGCCCTCACATTCCCAGTATACATTCGCTTTTTCTCTTTTCTCTTCAAAAAGGTCTCTGAGATAGTCCGGAAAATCGAAATCGAAATCAGCAGAAGAGAATTTTTCCTCTAACGCCTTTACAAAATCGTCTTTGACCCAACACTTCCACTCGTCTTCAATCAAATCTAATTCAACGTCGGTTAACATTTCTTCATCAATAACAGGGTAATCTTCCAAACCCTCAAGAATCTCTAAGATTTCAGAATCACAGAGTTTGGTGGCGTTGATTACAACTGCATACGTATTGTAACCGCCATAGGCAAAATGTATCCAATCATTATCCCTGTAGTCTTTTTCAAAGAACAAATTATTTGCCCACGTCACTGTGCAACCACTATAATCAGATCCTGACGTGAACGGGACGAAAAAGTAATTATCCTCTTCTTCGCTCCAATCTCTTTCGTAAAAAGACCCGTAAGATACAGACTTACCAATTGGATCGGTGCCGACATACCGAAGCGGGCGGACAATTTTCTTTAGTCTTTCAAACATAATTTTATCCTTTATTAAAGTAAGATTAACATAAAAATACACATCAACATTACAATTACCAAACCGACAATCATACCGTCAAGTATTTGTTTTAACATGCTGGTATCTCTGGGTAATAAAGGCTATAAGTAAAACGACAACCGACTATAGCTAAAATAACTACAGTAATACAAATCACTATTGTGATACCCAATTTAAGGTCATTATTATTCATCAGTTTACTCATTATAAGATATAATAAAAGAAATAGTCAACCAAACTACAACACCGGATAAAATTATAAGAAAAGTAATCATTAGTTCCACCCGTAAAGGTTAGGGTTTGTAATTTTAACCTTTTTTCTGATTAACTCATAAGCATATTGACAGATTTTTTCCATACCTTGGAAATTGATTTTATCAGCAGTGTCTGTAGATTGATGGTAGTCACGATGGAGCCCAGTGAAAATCCAAGATACCTTGACGCCTTCCCTACGGAAGGATGCATGGTCACTTGCACCACCCCCACTATTGGCCAGGGTTTCAACCCTAGTTCCTGGTCGCATTCTGCCAACCATATCAAAATTAAGCATAAAAATCATTTTACCTTTAATCAGTGGGTTGCGGGCGTAATATCTGGAACCTACTAACCCAGTCTCCTCTTTGCAGAACCAAATGAAAACCAAAGTAGTATCAGGGTTGGGCAATTGGGAAAATCGTCTAGCCAAACCTAAGACAGCAGCACTCCCGGACGCATTATCATCAGCACCAGGAGAGCCAGGAACAGTATCCAGATGGGCACCGATAATAAGAACCTTATCATTAGAACCTTTAATCCATGCTACAACATTGTTATCAGAACCTACTTTTTGCAGGTCTACCTTGATTCCAAAATCAAGACACTTATTGAAAATATAGTTGGCAGCGTCTTTATACTCAATACCTACTCTTGGAGTCGTTGCCAAAACAACAACATAATTTTTAAGCTCAGCAGCTTTCTGGCCGTAGGCTGTTGCCGTCAGTGATATTAGAATCAAAAATGTTTTAATCATTTGTTTCTTACCGATTTGTTAGAAAATACTATTTTTGTTTGGGCGACCAACACCTGTATTTTCTATAAAGTAGGGTGTTCGGTGTTTGAAAAGAGGCGTTGCTTTTCTCAGTAATTGCAGTATACAGCAACATGTCTCTAGGTCTAACCCAACCTTTGTCTCCGAATTATTGACTATTGAAAACAAACGATCGGGGTCTACGACAAGTTTTTGTCCGCCAAATTCTATTGTTACATTCATAATTTGCTCCAGTTTGATTTCAAAATCCTACAACCGAGGGCGTCCGTGCCCATGACAAGATCAACGCCAATGGATTACAATATAATGCAATTCTGTATGAGCCTCATTGAGTTTAAGTACACGAATTGCAGCTAATTCATCCATTAAAATTGTAGAATCAAAGCCTTTGCGTTCAACACTTTGAACACAACGCATAATCGCTTCTCCTGTAGAGTGACCAGCAGCTATGATTCCGTGATCGAAATTTTCTGGGACAAATTGATCAAATGAAAAATTTGCAAGAAGAGGTAAAATACCTCGGTCATTGATTTCGAAATCCTCAATCAATTTAAGTGTAATTTCAGCGAGCATAATTGGCTCCTTTTAATAGTGTTTCAAACTCAACAAGGGCGTCCGTGCCCACGACAAGGGAGAGGCTAAAGAGATTCATCAGTCTCTGCCGCAACATACGCATCACCTGAGGAAACCGATGCGGGTACGGCTGCGGCTGTAACTTCAGCCACATGTTGACCATCCCTGATTTTAGAATCAACTTCGCCCTCAACAGCATCTTCTTCAGGGCAGTATTCATGGACTTCACAAAGCAGACTCTTGCCACTGTGGCTTAGTCGCACAATTTTCAGGGCTGCCACTTCAATAACCTCAGCCCCGACACCGAATTTCCGAATCAATTCAGTCCGGGCTCTGGGCATTAGGATACATTTCCAACCGTGGAAACCTTGGCTTTCAGATGATTGCAAAAACCATCCGACTTTACAGCCAACTGTCTCTGGTACATAGACGCGACCGTAGATAAACGGCGGCGAACCTTCAGTAAGCTCAACAACTAAAACTGCTTTACCCTCAGCCGGCTTCAATATGTCCCCTTCTTTCGGCGGACAATTTTGGACGGCCTCATACTCTTGGACCCAAGTATCAAAATTAGCTTCGTCAGTCATTTTTTTCTCTTTTCTGGAAACGAGTTTTCAATTTAGAACGAATCCTTAGAACTACTAACCGCGATAATCCTAATCGCGTACTGATTTCAGAATCATTGTATCTTTTCCTCCTTAATTCTAAGATTTCTCTTTCCAGGGTATTTGTAGTCACAACATTCAACTCTTCTTCTAGTTCTAACATATTAAACGTGTTTTTTTCTGAACACCGCTTATCAAGAGCAACATAATCATCAGCGTCACGGAAAAAAAATTTAAGTTTTTTACTTAATGAGATAATATTTTTACGCTCAGCCTCTTTTGGAAAATAAACAGTGCTGTTGTGTCGTATACAATTTGAAAGGGCATTATTAACATAATCAACAATATAACCGCCAATATTATCATGGTCAGCCATCCTACCGGCGGCCACATTATTTACTGCTGTTACTAATCCAGTTAATGCAGCACTATCTAAATCATCCCCTAAATACCAACAATGATACGTAGCAATATATTTATTTACTATTAAAATCACTAATCTTACATGATGTAAAATCATTGTCTCTATGGCTGCATTATCATTTTCTCGTACTTTTTTTAGCAATACAGCCAGTTCATCTGGCTCTAGCTTTTGAGGATAATCTTGTAAAGAAAGGGTACGCATGTTAGTGTACAATGTTAAGAAGTTTTAATAAATCCAACTCCTTTTCAGGTTTTGGGCGACCTTTTGTAATCAACTGGGTAATTGGTCTTGCTAGTTTATAGGTGTTAAGGCGTTTGATTGCTGAACCTTCACGTTCGGCATCACGGTCAATTTGTTCTGATTCTGTCATCATTTGGTCCCTACATATTAAACGGGTAGTAATAGTCTTTAGAACAATTTTTCGGTTCCCAACTACAAACATCATTACTAACAAAACACTGCTCCAAAAGCTCTCTGCTTTTAGAATCAAATTTCTGTACGACATAACCTTCAGTGTACTTGTAAATTACCATCATTTTACCTTTGTAATAAAACCGTCCTTGACAACAACATTTGCGTACCATTTATGCGGTTCAGGGTAATATGGACCCTCAATAGCAAAAGCACCATTTTTCAGTTCATTGCCACCAAAAGGTCCAGGTTGATAAATCGTAACTATTTTACCCGCAGCTACAGCTTCTTTCAATGCTTTCTTTGTCTTGAAATTAGGGTTTACGTACATTTTCTTGCTCCTGAATATAGTAAATTTCACGGACAATATAACACCAACTACGTCGCCTATAAATTTTATCTAAAACAATCAAAGTTGTTGGGTATTCTTTAGCACTACCATTCAATCGAACAACAATTTCCCCACCAGCACAAGACTGATTGAATCTAATGATGTGTAATGTTTTCATAACTAGCTCCAACGTACAACGATAAAATGGAAACTGTTTTCATCGACTTCTTGCTTTGGGATGGCGGCCAATGGTTCTTCTAAGATTTTAGAATCAAACTCTTTCACTGTTAAAGTATCTAAAATTTTGGCTATCGCAGCATCTGTAGTTTTAGCATATCCAAATACTAAATTGTCAAAACCTCGTCTATTACAAACAGGTAATCTCCCCACTAAACTACGGTCTTCGATGGCGAAACATTTAATTGGTTTCATAATCAATTCTCCTGTAATGATTTTAATATCTCACGCGGGCGTGTTAATTAAAAGGAACGGGTACGCGTGAGCACCGATAGTAAATCTCCTTTTTATCATTATTATACCCTGTTTGGGTGTATGTCTCACCCAAAAATCTCATTATTTCTGGACCAGCACTTGGCCCATAATTGTACTTACAGGTAATGATTTTATAATCAGGCCCGGATTCAATTTAATGATTTCCATGTTAAACTCCCATAATCAAATCATTTTGATAATAAAATCTGCAAGCTGCCTACTCAATTATAGCATACTTTTCAATAAAAGTCAAATTATTCTTTTTACGATGATTTGATTTGGGTAAAACGGTAAAAACAATCAATATCCATGTAAAGATTTTCATAAGAATGGTACGTACTAGGGCTCTCAAAAGCGAATTCGCCATCCCAATAGACGGCATGTCTCCAAGTTTTCTTCATCCCGGTGATGATACCTCGACACCCAATTAAATGATTTCGGAATCTTTTAATCTTAAAATTAATTCCAAAAACCTTTATGCCGTCAGGTGTTGAGTAAGGTAATGCTTCTATAGGTGTCACCGCGATGCCCATATCGATTGCAACATCAATTATTTCTTGTAGATGGTGAGCACGCCGTTTACCTGGTTCAGGAAGTTCTGGAAAAATAATTTCTCGACCGTCATGGCCGATTCTTTTAATTAATTCTTTATATTCTAATCCTAAAGCCATTGCAGAGGCTACTGCTAAACAGTTTCCAGATGTTTCCATAAAATCCCTTTCTTTATATTTAGAATCGTAGTTGGTGTAACATTAAACATTTCAGCAATAATTATTTGCATAATACCTATTTTAAGAAAATACCTAATTTCTTTTACTTTTTCTTCTGTTAATTTTACGTTTCCATTCTTTTCACCTTGCATATTTCGACCTAAACGTCCTTTTTTACTGGCATCTTGTAAATTATCATACTGCGTTCCAAGAAATAGATGTCTTGGATTACAACAAAGAGGATTATCACAATGATGACAGACATATAATATATCTGGATCAATACCATATTCTAAATAATAAGTAAATCTATGTGCATAGTATAATTCATTTTTACGCAATGCAAAACGTCCATATTTACCGTTTGTAGCTCGACGCCAAGGCCAACAATCATTTGGCCCTTTCTTCTGTACATAAGACCAAAACCTATGTATATCTGTCACTAAACAATTCCTCATTCTTCCTCCAATTTTTGGATCTTAGCTTCAAGATATCTGATGTATTTTTTCTTATGTTTCTTTAATTCTTCTAATTCTTTTATTTCCTGAAATCCTTTAACTTCTCTTATCGCTTCATCCATCATAGCTTCATTTATATCCAACCCTCTAATTTTCTCTATTTGTTGTGGTATATTCATTCTTCCTCCTCTTCGAGCCAATCCTCAGGAATTTCAACTACCTTAGTCGCAACTTCCTTCAGGGCTCTTGGAATCAAGGATGACACAATCCAAACTTCCTTACCTTGCGTCTTGATCCAACTCACTAAAGGTTCAAGATTCGGATCAGAACTGCCTAATACAATTACATCAACCTTATCAATAATTTTAACTACGTCAATAGCAATACCTACACCCCAATCACAACGCTTGATTTTAACATCATGAATTTCAATAATTTTTGGACTCTTAAAACATGTTGCAAAGCCAGCGTAACTCAAGCAACTAATAAAACTATCTGTATTACCGATAGTCATACCGTAGGCGTTTGCTTCAATTACTTCAGTAGTTGAACCACGGTCTAATTCTACGATTTGCTGATAATATTCTTCATAACAAAGTCTACCGTTATGCTTTCGGTAAACCGTATGATATAAATTAGTTGTGTCAACAAAGATACCGAGTCTCATTATTTTTCTCCTTTTATAGCGGCACCCTGCTTTTGAGCCTTGGCTATTGCATTTTTTCTTGAAACTTCATTTCCATAGGTGTAGGTGTAGCACTTACCTTGTCTACCCCATCGGAATCCTGGCTTTCCGTCTTTTTGACAGCTTGAGACTGGCATTATTTATTCCTTTCTAGATATAGTTCATATATCGCCATATTTTCCATAAGTAGTTTCATATTTTCTTTTGAAAGTTTATTACACGTTAATATAAGATAAATATTGAGAATTATCAAAGTTAAAATAATCATAACAATCAACATCATTCAGGCTCCTTGATAACAGTGCTTGTACCAATAATATCAGCACCCCTGTTTAGTAAATGCTTAGCCACATCATAATTTTTAATACCGCCGGATACTTTTATCTTCAGATTACCTAGACCACGCCAAATATCAAGTAGTCTACAATTTAGAAAGGGGTCTTTGACTAGTGTTTTAATACAAAAAGCCCCAGAATCTTCAACAATACGGTAAGCGTCTTTTACCTCTTGAAAACTTGCATGTTCGATACCGGGAACTATAACTTTCACAGGGCTCCCTAATTCGACTATTTCATGTATTTCTGTTAGCAAGGTAACATAATGTCTATTAGCAAAATAATCTGTATTCCAAACCACATCTAATTCGTTAGCGAACCGAGAAGCCAATTTTGCTTCTTCATATTTAGTAAGACTCAAACCATAAGGAAAACCTATAACTGAAATAATTTTAGTATCAACAAGAGTCCAGGCGTAACAAGCCCTAGTTGGATGAACACAAAGACCCCTATAGTTTATACCTCTCCCGCAAAGATTCGCAAATTCACTATCCGTGATACCCGGTTTAAGGATTGCAAAATCAATTTTGTTGATAATCATTATCACTCCTAAAAAAGAGTTGAATTTCTTCGCCTACAGCTTCCTCAGAATCAGAAGCGTGGATAAGATTACAGTAATCATTTGTATTACCGAAGTCACCTCTAATTGTGCCGGGTGCTGCTTCAAAACAATTGGTAGCACCGACCATTAATCTTACTTTATTAATATCTCCCTTCAAAATAACACCAATTAAAGGGTGATTGACCATAAAAGCGGCCATTTCCTCAAAATAATCAGGTGATAATCTCCCAATTAAATGGTAATATTGACGATTAAACCATTTTTCATTTTTACGTCGTGTTTCTATTCTGAAAATAGGCATACCGGCTTGCTCAAATCGACTCAGAATTTCACCAACTAAACGACGATAAACAGCATCAGGTTTAATGATTACAAAGGTTTTCATAGATAGCCCTTTTGAAGATTGGGTAAACTTGTATTGACGTAAGCAATGGATAACAATAAAAATTAGCGGGTGGTGGTAAATCAATACCCCAATCTACTGGAATCATAAGATCACGTTTCTCAGTTGCCAACATGATTGCATCGGCATATTTAACTTCAATAGGGATAGGATAATTATAATTTAATGCTATTGATACAACTTTATCAATTTTATCTAAAATATCCCGTAACCCCGAACCTAATTTTTGTTCCAAAGCTACCTTAAAAGGTGTTGAAAGATCACCGTAATATGCTTCCGGTGCATCATGTAATAGTGCAGTATATTTATTAGTTTCTACCAAACGACTAACATTCAAAGAGTGTTGAGCAATAGAATAGAAGCCATTACAATGACCATTAAATCTGCAATTTTGACTAAGTGACATGATTATATCATCAAAACAGACATCTTCAGGCTGAGGGTCCAGGAAACTAAATTTCTTAGTATACGTCTGCATCCACATTAAAAGTACCCTCCCATGTATTTCCAAAGATTTTGTTTTTGGAATAATTTTTGATATTCTTCTTCAGTCGCGGCTGTTAGAATCCAGATTCGATCACCCTCAGCAAGCATCCTAGGAAATGTTTCCCATTGAGCGGGAGTAAATTTGAATTTAAGCGGATTTTTTACCTCAATCCAACGTTGACCGTAACGACGTTTAATTGCATATAAATCAGGAAAACCTTGCTGATACATATTACCATGAGTTGGATTTACAAACCAACCACGTTCCCTTAAAAATTTAATCAGCGCTTCTTGAATTATGGCTTCTGGGCCTTTAGCACGATTATAAATTTTTTGTGTTTTCATAATTTTTCACATACTGACTTGAGTTTCATACTTAACCAAGGCCAAAAGTGAAATGGCAAGAGTTAATTGTTCAAGCATAACACTTGGGTCACTTGTAATACGTGCTACTTTAACACATTCAATAGCTCTATTGATATAATAATCAATATCATCGACATCTAGGATTGTTCGCATTAAACCAGTAGCGTCTTTACAATTAAAGACGCTGTCCTTTAGAATTTTGGAAATTTCTCTTTTATTCACCGTCTGTCTCCATAAGTTCAAGGTTTGTTTCTACTAAATTCATTAACCCACGGTGTAATTCTATTACTTGTTGAGCACAAGCTAATGCTTGTCGTTGTAAGTACAAAAGTTGTTTTGTGACTTTTTCAAATTCATTTGTCCAATGACGGAAGTAATATGACTTACTCATTGTTGTTCCTTTATTAATTTTATTTTAATTTCATAGTATTCTTTTCCAGTATCTCTAAAAATTTGTAATAGATTATTTGCTTTTAATAGTTCAGCTTTTAATTGTGCATTTTCGATTGTTAATTGAGATAAGTCATCTTTCATTTCTTATTCTCCTTCAAAGATTTTATCAGCTTCCTTTCTTGCTTTGGCTATCGCAATACAAAGCGGACAATTTCGACCGCATGTCCCTTGTTTATCCCAATGCTCATGTCCTTGAAAAGTTGCATTGTCACGTAAGTAGTTGTATGCCCGCGTCAATCTTTCAATTGTTAATTTATCACTCATTTCTTGTGCCTTTTGAACATAGCTGGACGTTTATGTGTCCACCGTTTTAGAAGTTTTCTTTTTGCTTCTGATAATAAAATCTGTTCACGTAAATCAGTAATTTCAAACGCATCATATCTTCGCCACGTTGCTTCCGGTAATAACCCTCTTATCTTCAATAAATTAATATATTCTACTGATAATTTTAAGTTATGGAGCCAATCAAAAGCACGATTATAAGCATCAATACGATGCTTACCATCTTTTATTTGAAGGCATTTCTCCGGTACCCCCGCCATTAAAAGTGTAGATTTTACTTCAGTTAATAAAATATTAATACTCTCGGCAGCGGTCATATTTTAACTCCTGCTGTAGCCAAGGCATCTAAAAGCTCGAATTTCGTCATTCTTGAGTAATGGGGAATTTGATTGATTTTTGCAATTTCTTTTAATACCGGCATAGTGACGTTACCGCCCAACATAATCTTAGTTACCCAACGCCTCAAACTGTCAGGATTAGGTAGTAAAAGCCAAATCCATATAAGTGCTTTTTGGTCATCGGTCGCAGAATCAAATGCCTCCTCAAAAATATCAGTTTGAATAATGTAATCTTGTCGTCTAAATTCTAAGAATTTACGATGATGTCTTAATTGGATATCAGCACCTGTCATTTGCTCGCCCATGAAGTCTCCTTTTTATTCCAATCCATTTCTAGGAGCGGAACTCTATCTTTATATGATTCAACGGTGCTACCGACTATTTCATTGATTTTATCTTCATTTCCAGGACGCGTGACCGCATGTATTTCATCGTGAACTTGGAAGGTTCTAATAACCCAAGGATGTACTCCATACGGTTGTAAACTACAAAGATTCCTCTGTAATTTTTTAGTAATACCTGCACCAGAACTTTGAATTTCATGATTTGCAGCGGCTCTTAAATTGGATGCTTGAACATTAAAAGCAGCAGCATAAAGAGCACTTTGAATAGCTCCTGCCGCCGTCTGTAAACGATCTCGTCTTTTTACTTTAACTCTTACTGCTTGCCAAGCCTTAGGTGGGCTCTGGGCTAAATCAAAAAGAGTTTTGCAAATTTTATTTTCTAAGGTAAAGTAGCGTCGGAATCCTAGTAATGATTCTATGTAGTCTGCGGGTTCATGCCATTCGACCGCTGACCCTATACCGCCAGGCTGACGCATACTACAGAATTTATCAAAAATTCGTTTTCTTGCTTTACCTATACCGGGATATCTTTTAACAAAACCTTCACTAGCCTTGGTTGCTGTTTCAAGATCAACACCCAAACGATCAACTATAGTATTTTCGTCACCACCGTATAATTGACTAAAAATACCACGTTTACCGTCGGTATAATAACTTGTTGTATTTTTTGTTGCTATAATTTCATCATGACTTACATCAAATAATTCTTCTGCAAATAAAGCGTGGATAGATTTCCCTGCCAAAAGGTCTTTTCTAAGGTTAGCATCTTTATACACAGCTTCCGCTAATATGACTTCGAAACTCACAAAATCACCGCCACTTAATATATCACCATTATCAAAATCAGCTAACGGGAAACATTCTCTAATCGCCTTAGTGTTCTTGATTCCTTGAGCATTGAGTTTATCACGCCCAGACATTCTTGAACTCAATGCACCAATAATATTAAACGATGCGTGAAAACGATTTGCTAAAAGAAGTTTATCATAATTTTTAATTTCGTTTGCGGCCCGTCTTGATGTTAAAATCTCTCTAGCACGTTTAGCCGCAGGATGTAGGCTGTCATCCTCTTTTACCCAACCACCCTTCCAATCATCTGCGACCGCCATACCGGCAACTGATTCTAAAATCACAGCCTTAGTACCTTCATTTAATACAACACGTTCAGTTGTATCCATAACCTCAAAAAGATAAACCTTAGCTTGTTTCGGTGCTGTAGGGATATTGCCTACTTTCTTTTCAGCTAACTCCCGCATTTTTAACATCTTTACACGATCAATGGCAAAACCTCGCCATCTTGCTGAGCCCACTGCACAAGCTAATTCTGAGTCATCGTCTCCAGGCTCAGGGCTCCCGAAATATTTCCATAAGTCTCTAGTGTAAATAACATCATCGCCAGCGTATTTTCTTGCTAAAGAATTATAGGCCCAATGATCCACGTAAAATTGGATTACCGATGGCCAAGCATTATTCCAGTTGCCAGGCTTACCAATAGCCAAAGCAAAGGGTGCATATCCTAAATCAGTAGGTCGCCACTTCTTATCAGGTTCGACATCCGTAAATTTGAGGATAAAATCTTCTTTCACTTTTAATGCAAACCTTGCTAAGTCTTTTAGAGCATTGGAGGCATTAAATTTTAGAACAATATCGCAAAATTTAGGGTCGATGTCTCCGTGTTCATCTTTACAATCGTAAATTGCCCATTGACTTAATGTTTTATCTTTACGCTTAGCAAAGTAAATTCCGTCTAAACTAACTCTTTTCTCTAATTCTTCTTTTACTTGTTCAACTAATTGTGAGGGGATTCTTTTTACTCTTATTGCACCGCGGCTCATTAAAGATTGGAATGTGCCTTTTTGTGCATGTAACATTACATCACAACAGGCTTTGGGTTTGATACAAATATCTAAAAATCTAGCTTGTTCCTCTAAAATGGCTAATTCATCAATATGATCTATAGGTATTGCACTATGGTCTGGAAACAGGGAGAAAGTGGTATAAATTTTTGAAATGTGGAACCAATCATACGCAGCATTAAACATGCAAACTTCTTGATTAGCTATCCACTCCAAAAGTTCAAGGGTATCTTCGATCTTTTCCTTCCAGATGTCGTGGAGTTTGATTTCACCATCATCTTTTGCGTACTGAAGCAGTACCATGACGCCATGAAATCCAACCGTCTCAGTGTCAAGAAAGATCATTAGTTACCTTCAGTACTAATATAATCAACTACTTTATTATAAATGTCCAGTTCAACGTCTTCCAGACAATACGCTAAATCACTGATACATACTTTAATTATTAAGGCGTCAATATCAGTACGCTTTTCAATTTCTTCCCAAGTAGGGTAATCTTTTGCCATTTATTTACTCCAATTATTAAAGATCATTAGTTATCTTTTTGTAAATGTCATCAAGATAGCAGTAAGTAAATTTCCAACTAAATGTCAACTCACTAATACACTTTTTAATTATTTTGGCATCAACGTCAGTACGCTTTTCAATTTTTTCCCAAGTAGGTATTTCATTAGGTGATGTCATCAACAACCCTGTTGTAAATTTCTTTGTGTGTTCTAAAAATATGTATAGGCGTACATACACTTAAATTACGAATACATTGACATATTACTTTAGCTTCAAAATCTTCACGTAATAATATAGCTTCCCAAGTAGTAGTATCCAATTCAGAGAAAGGTTGGGCGGTACAAATAAGATGCATCAATTTACCTTGTTGTAAATGTTATTAAGGATCATATTCAACTATTTGTACAACAGTTTCATCAAGATATCCGTGCGGGACTAGTTTTACACATCCAATACGTCCATGAGCGTAAGTTTCATAGACAATTTCAACTTTCATGTCTTTCGGATGTTGTTCAAGCAAATTTATTAGTTCACCGACAGTTTTAATGTAATCCATCAATTTACTTCTTCAAGAGTGAAAGCCCCACCGATTCCATTATCTAAATCAAAAGTTATAATAGTATTAATTTCTATAGCTCTACCAATTTCTTCTCGAAGTATATACTTATCCCCATTACAACCATATACTTCCGATATAAGAGTATCACCTGCAAGCAAATAAATACTATCAAATTGTCTTTTTTGTCTTAGTTTTGGATTTTTGAGCATCAATTTACTCCAGCTAATGGAACTTGATAAAATTTATCGTGTTCAGTGGCAAATCGTTTAATATCAAAATATAATTCTGCTGAACTAATTTCACCATTAGCCCAAGCTAAGCAACGGGTATGTAATCCGAAACCTACAGATTCGCCTAAATGTCCTATCATATCCTGAACGACATTTTTAGGTTGACGCTTTTTCTTAAAAGGATCTTGCTCAGGAGCCTTGGCAACACTGATACCCTGTTCGCCTCTTAGACGGGCATTTTTAATCTTTTTAACAGCATCAAATTGCCTATCTTTTGTTTTCAGACCGAAAATCTGTTTAATTTGTGCTTGATTTAACAAGCCAGCCGCAGCTTCAGCTTGAATTTCATCAGGCAAATCTAATAAGTTGTAGCGAACTTGTACCCAGCTTGTACTTACACCTAGCGATTCTGCTACGTCTCTACGTACCATACCCAAATCCTTCAACCGCTCAATAGCTCTAGCTTCCTGAAGAAGATTAAGATTTTGCCTCTTCAGATTTTCACCCAAATTTAACAACCTCGCGGTTGTCTCACTCAAACCTGTCTTAATCATTACCGGAATTATTACTCTCTTTAGAACTCTGAAAGCAGCAAAACGACGGTGTCCAGCTATGATTCTAAAATCATAATCATCTACTTGCTTAGTTACTTCTGCGATAGGCTGCACCGCGATCGGAAATTGTAGCCCATGAATCTCAATATCCTTAACTAAGTCGACAACATCCATAGGTAAAATTGTACCTCGACAATTAAAATCGCTATCGCTGTAAATTCTGTTGAGTTCGATTTCTTGGACATCGTAGTTAGTCATCGTAAATGATCCTTCCTATCAATGAAAATAATTACACATAAAGCCGTAACAAACAATATTGCAAGGATTAAAAGTGTGTTCATTGTATTTTAGCTCCTGTTATTTCAAGATAGGTTTTAATTTTACGTTTGGCCATTTTATTTGTACCTTTTGTCGCTAAAATGTCAACGACTGCATTACAGTGCATCGTATAATACTGACTTTCATAATCAAGAACAATAGTTTCTTCGGTAACAGTAACAGTATTATTCATATAAAAATGACTGTAGAATATACCGGGTACAATAAAAATAGAGATAAATAATCCCATCACAAATATAATTGGCATATAACAAGCTAATAAATTTTTCATCAAAACTCCTTATATATTAAGATTATTGCCGTTATTAACGCTATAAACCAAAGAAATATGCCTAGTTTCCTCATCAGAACTCCTTAGCTAAATTTATGTGAAATCTAGATGGACCCAAGTGCTCGTCTTTTGTACGTAATCGCATATTCAAACGCCAACTAACCCCGAACGTTTTATGGACTCCATGAAGCCATTGACTTGGTTCATTGAAAGAAGAAAGAGACTCATAAACATACGGTGATGTTGCAATCCAAGAGCCATTGATTATAGTTTCACCATTCAAAGCAGCTTGCATCGCTGGATTATGAAAATGGGCAAAACAATAGTAATTTATTTTCTTATCCTGAGAAGCATTTAATGCTGATAACCTTCGCGTTTTTCTTTCAATACCGTACCAAGGAATACCGTTCCAGCTTCGTATGTCGTCGCCATGCGATACTGCGAAACCCCAGCCTTCAATATCTACACAAGCAGAAAAAGATTCTGGAATCATAAAATCAATATTTTCAATATCAACACAATGTGCTTTTGCAGTTTCAGCAACCAAATAATCAAAATTGTCCCAAGGATTGGGATAATCTTTCTTAATTGTTCGACGACCATGATTACCTGAAAGATAAAGAATTTTAATTTCCTTGAAATAAGGTGCCAAATCTCTTAACATTAAGGCGTGAAGCTGACCAACCGCCATCGAATTACGAAAAGCATTTCGATATTGACTATGATCTTTTGCATTATGAATCTCACCAGAAATATGATCGCCGTGAGCAAAAATCCAAAGAGTGTCGAATTTATAATTACTAAGAGTATGTTGAGAAAACTTGATTACGGTATCAACATATTGTTCTGCACGTTTTGATGCAATTCTAAAATCATAACGCTCTAAACCACCGACTTGATGAGGTAGAACAATTTGGTCACAATGTCCATCCGAAAGATGGGCTACCAGAGTCTCCTTAATAATTTTCTTTGAACCGTTGGGTTTCCTAGCATCAGGAAGCGGCGTAATAGGTGTTATAACTGCACGTAACTCATCCACTAACGATTCAAAAATACTATTTTCACGTTGTGCTGCTTTGTACGCTAATTTACATCGCCTATTTTCATCTTGCAATGCTAAATTAGAGGCTTCTAATTTTAATATTCGTTCATTAGTAGGATCAATACCTTTAATTTTATTATTTTTAACATTACTTACAGTTCCTTTACTAACACCAAATTTTTCAGCGATCTCCTTTTGGCTTAATCCTTCCGCCAAAGCAGTGGTAATTGCGTCTCGTTTTTCGTTATTTAGCTTTGGCGTAGGCATTATTGTTACTTTCTAAGTATTTTGTTGCTATTTTTAATAATTTAGGATTATCATCAAATAACCCTAGTGCAGTATTACATTTTTGACAAAGTAGACTTCTAATTTTACCTGTTTTATGGCAATGATCTACACAAGGTTCAATAAATTCCAAACCACAAATTAAACATTTATTATCTTGTGATTTTAACATTATTTCAAATTCTACTTCAGAAATACCGTATTTGTATTTCATTTGTGCTGCATGTCTATTTGATTTTCTTCCTTTTTCTTGTTTATATCTACATTTACGACAATCTTTCTTAAAATATTCTCGCCCAGTAAATTTATCAATGCTGCTAGAAAATTCCCAATCTTCTTTTTCTTTATCGCATTTTCTGCATTTTTCATATTCTAAGGCTCCCTCTAAATCATCTGCGTTGATATTAAATTTCTTTGGCCTAATCCTTCAGCCAAAGCAGCAATAATTGCGTCGCGTTTTCGCTATTCAGCTTTGGCGTAGACATTCAAACTCCTCGGAACTTTGGATTACAGTTACATCGGTTATTTGGTTTCTTGGTAAATCAACAGAATAATAATCTTCATTGTCATTACATGTTACTGTAAGAGTAAGTAAATCTGGACTATCATCTAAAACCCAACCCACTATATATTCTTTTGTTATCGCTAAGAATTCTATTTTTAGCCATTTTACAATGACGAGGGTCCAGGGCTCTAACATTCTAAGACTCCTTAAAAGGACAATCTTTTGCATCTTGGAGTACGGTAATATTAGCAATATCTTTTTTCTCAATAGTAAAAATTAGATTCTCATCACCTGTTGTACAATGTAGTAAAATTAATAATAAATTTTCAGTGTGTTCAACAACCCAACCAACAGTAAAAGCACTTACATTTTCTTTCTTCAGTGGTTTAAGATCGCCACGTTCGGGTACTTGTAATATACACTGTTTTGTTTGCCATTTAACTATAATGAGTGTACCTTTTTCTAACATTTATTATACCTTTCTACATAAAGAGTAGCTTTTCTTAAAAGTTTAGGATTATTTTTCAAATATGCCATACCCTTATTACAGCCATGACAAAGTGATACTCTATTAGTTGAATCCATTAGAGCCATTTTAATGTGACTAAAACCTGTTTCGCCACAAACTACACATTTATATAAATCTAACATTCTAAGGCTCCTTGAAGATCGCCAAGAGTCAAAGATTGCAATCGTAATTTCTTTTTCAAACATGTTAAAATTAAACGATCTGTTTCAAGATGTATAAGATCAATAATTGTTGCACCCCGATTCACATCCATACCTGGACGATGATGACGGTTTTCGCTTTGGATACGACTTTCGGCATTAAAATCATTTGAAAAGTACACAATCGTAGGACTGGCTGTTAAATTTAGACCCATGCCACCCGCTCCGGGCTGTCCGACAAAAGCGACCAGCGGATGTTTTTCTTGTTGTTCTTGGAAAGTTTCAAGCGGATCATTAAAAGGATGTTTCCAACCGCGACCATCTACCCTGATTACTTTCCAACCGCAATCCTCACAAATAGAAACACAACGATCAACTGATGCCGTGAATCCAGCAAAAGTAATCAACCGGCCAACTTCAATATGTTCATCGAGAATATCTCTAAGAGCAGGGTCTTTAGGTGTTTCTAATTGTTTCGTAGTTCGTTGGTATTTTTTTCTCTCACCGACACCGCCGCAACCATCACAATTGATTTCAGAATCAGAATCAAGAGGGTCAGGCATTAACTTCTTGCCTTTGCAAACTGGGCAAGGCTCTTTGCCTACACACTCTTCAACATATTGAAAACCATCACTTAACTCCCGCACCAATGTAATACCTTCAATTACGGTATTAGCTGTTGAAACGATGCTTTTCGCTATGTTTAATATTTTTTGGCTAACAGGTAACTCAATTTGTCTATAAATTTTCTCAGGTAAATCAAGGCAGTTCTTCTTTAATTTTACAATCACTAACCCTTTCATACGCTCATAAAGAAAGGCTACTTCATTTTTGCTCTGCTTAAATTCATGGTCACAATCGTCATCCAAACCGTGGACATCTTCAAGCACCCCACAAACTGAACATTTGTTTTCATCGTCAAGCCAAGATTCTAAATGAGGGTATACCCCACCCGTCAAAGACTCCTTTTCTACAACAATACCTAATCTCTTCTTGAATTTCATCTGGCTGCCCTCTTTCAAGAATCCAGGACAGGCGATTTCGCATTGCCAATACCAATCTACCGGGGTTCTTGGGGCTGGGGCTCCGGACATTAAGACTATAAACCCGTCAATTGGGTGATCGTCTCTATTACCGTTAGCCAAAATCATTGCCGCTTGGCTACGTTGTGCTGTTGGATTCTTTACCCGGCTACTTTCATCAAAAATAATACCTCTCGGTGTGGCTTTACCGTCCTCCCAGTTTTTAACTAACTTTGTTAAGCCAGCATACGTAACCATACGTGGTTTGATTTTTGATTTCCAAATCTTTAATTCTCTTTCAACAGCCATAATACCTGATCTTGGGGCTACCCACCACCAATCATCTATACCAGATCGTTCCATAACTTCAATAAGAGCTAATGTTTTTCCTACACCCATCTCACCCGCAATAATACAACGCCGCACTGTGAGCACAAAATCACAAAATTCTTCTTGATGTTCATACAGTGGGCGACTGTAATCGTGGGAAATGATTTCAGAATCATAGTGTTGATAGGGATTTTCACCCTTTAGATAAGCTAATCGAAATTTATTATGGGGTGAATCAGCAATACTCCATATTTTTCGTGGAGGCGTCTCATAGCCGTGCCATTTTGCACCTTCCAAATTTTTAATTTCGGCGATTAGTGTCTTATTATAAGGAAATTTAACAAAAATCCGGCTGTCTTGATAAATCAATTCAGCTGGGATCATATATTTACCAGCACGTAGTTTTGTTTTCATTTTTTATACTCCAAAAGATACGTGCCGTCTTTCAATCCTAGTTTACGGTGACTATGAAAAATAGCCTGTAAACCAATAGACGTAAAGAAATTCATAAGTTCATTAAAAACTTTACGCATTTCTATTGTCGGTAAATACACTGTCTCAAGACAATGGATGACTGCCAAATGCCAATCAGCTAACGTGCCTGAAACAATCGCCTCTTCTTTAGTATAAACTATAGACAATTTAGTGAGTTCTAATAGCCGGAAGAAAAGCTTTCTTGATCCTGAAATCAAAAAACTAAAATATAAATGTTCAAGTAAATCGCCTGAAGCATGCAATGTTGGAAGAGGTGGCGTTGATGCACCTTTACGATATTCACCAAGAGCCGCAATAAATGATGCATACTCCTTGAACGAAAGTGGAGATGCATCTACACCCCGTAGATGCTCATTCATCACGGACCAATTGATTTTCGGTATTATTAGTGGTGTAATCATAAAAATAGACGGCCAACTAGACAACAACACCTTTAACAAAGTTGGTTTGGGTCGGTCTAGTTGGCCGTATTAAGGGAGTTACTGTGCTCGTTCGTCGTCCGGTGCAGCTTCAATTTCAGGTTCTGGAGGATTCAAAAACTTATCAGCTTCTGCACGTAACGCATCCTCAGATGGCGGCGTCAAGGCTGCTGAACAAGGTATGGCTACAGGACCGTGCCACTTCCATTTAGATGTCGGAGGATCAATTAGGCGTGCTTTGAAAGTACAAGCCTTACCGATCAGTGGAGCAACCTTCTTGGCTTCACGTCTTGAAGTCTTGCTATTCATGTGGAAAGCAGTAAAGACACCTGCATCTGGAATCCACAACAAGAATTCGGGACCGTACATGGCTCCGGAATCCCGAACAGAAGACATTGCTTTGATTGTCTGGAAAACTTCACTTTTCGCATCATAGCTGATTACAAAATCATTACCAGTTTGAACGGCCTTGGGTCGCCAAGTAATGATTATAACATCAACTTCTGCTCCAAGATCAGTGATTACATCATCCTTGACTAAACCGTAATGTGCAACCGGGATTTTACCTTCAGTTACGGCATCAGTTTTTGATCCGAAAAGCTGAAAGCGAGAAAGATAATCACCACTAGAAACTACCTCATTAAACATATCGGCATTAGCTAATGCACCAGTAACTTGGGGTACTAGGTCGTCTGACATGGGTTTACTTTTGGGTTTTGAGTTTATTAAGTGCAGGTAAAAAGAGACTCTTAAACGCACGCTTGAACGTCCAACCGAAATCTTTTTCACCGAGAATCAGTACACTTTTACCGGTTAAATTAGTTGCAACTAATGCAACTTTACCTTCAAATTTACGAAATTTGATTATAATAGCATTATCAACTGCCCACTGGATTGCTTCGTCGAAGTTCATCTTTCTATCCCTTTCTTTAATGCCTTTATTACTGGAATAAATATGTTTTCTACAAATGGGTGTGCGTATTCAAGTGCTGATGTTGCAATAGGACAACAAGTATCACCACTATAAAAAACACAAATATTGCAGTTTTCGCGTATACGTTCAATCACCATTTTAACATTATTATCCACTGCCCATTGAATTGCTTCATCAAAGTTCATTCAATCTCCTTTCAAGTTCGCTAAGACCTTTTAGAGCTAATGTACGGTTACTATAACAACTAGTGAGTTTTGCTCCAATATACCCATCACAATCCTCATGTTGCCATTGCACTTTGTATCGAAAAATTCCGTAAATTATATTGCATTTAATTCCAAGCGGATAACCTCTTACTGTCCATACCGGCATACCTAATTCTACTGTTACGCCATTTGCTAATTTAGGATTGCTCATTTAACTCCCTGACAAGGATTTGAACCTCAAACCTAGTGATTAACAGTCACTCGCTCTACCAATTGAGCTATCAGGGAATAAGGCTCTATTCAGGATTGAACTGAAATTACCGATTTACAAAAACGGCGTGTTTGCCATTACACTATAGAGCCAAAAGAACCATCAATCCTGCCAAGCTCTGAATATTATTAACATCTTGTCAATAAGTGATACTTGGCAGGATTGATGATATAATCAAGATTACGCAGAAGCAACCTCAGCGGCCTTAGCAGCCAACTTAGTGGCTTCATCAGCCTTCTTAGCGGCCCGCTCAGCAGCCCGCTTCCTCTTCTCATCCTCAAGCTTCGCCTTTTTCTCAGAATACTTAGCCTTACGAACTTCGACGCTCGAAGAATCAAGACTAAGAGCCCAAGCGATAGCGAGGGCAAAACCTTGGTCAGCCGTAGAGATACCGACCGAGGCACAGAGGCCAGGACCGACTACAGGATTGTCGTTCTCATCCTTTAGAACGGACATTTTCTGCAAACGTGCAGTTGCAACAAAATCAGCACTACCAGCCTTACGGCCTTGACGCGTGGCGTCCCGAAGCTCTTTCGCTCGTGCGGACACTAGCGGAACGAACTCCTCAGCGTCCATGTGGACAGCCTGGTCAACGAAGTTTACCTGCTCATCTGTTGGCAGTTTCGCAAGTTGCACAGCATTTGAGACAGTGATTTTACCATCATCAACCAAGTCGCCGACAGCCTTCTCCAACTTGAGAAGCTTCAGTCTTTGGCTAACCCACGAAGGACTTTTCGCCAACTTTGAAGCCATATCGGCCAAAGTCAGAGTAGGATTCGCAGCAAAAATACGCTGCAATTGCTTCGTGTATTGCACAGGTTGAGTCTCAATCTTATGCACATTTGCCATGATCTGTGCTTCTAATGTCTGTTGATCATTAAGATCAATAACATTGATAGCAATATCTTTCAGACCAATATCAAGAGCACAAGAGTAACGATGCAAACCGTCACAAACCTCAAAAAATTCTACAGTGTCACCATCAACGTCTTCTGTCCGTGAACGAACATTGATTGGGTTTAAGATTCCAACATCAACAATAGAATCACGTAAACCAATATACTCTTCACTTTCCCTATTGACTGCACGCAAAGCTACAGGATTCTCTCTAATAGACGAAAGCGACACTACTCGAACATCGGGTGCGTTAGCCATAGTGGCTCCTTGAGAAAAAGAAAGAAGTATACTTCTAAAAAAAATCAAATTCCACTGATTACAAAATCAAACTCCCAAAATCAAATCATTATCAATTATATTTCCTTGTATACATTCTAATAAGCTATCTAATTGGTAATTGTTCAATAATTATTCTCACGTATAAGAGTTAATGAACGTGTGCCCGCGTAGCAAATACCATACCAATACAACTATAACTAATTACAATTATTTCAAGAGGCTGTAATAGAAAATAATATAAAAGAGTATAGCTGTAATAAGGTAGACATAAGACTTGTTTGTAATCTTGTCAAGTCATTAGTAGATATAGACTTAGAGCTATAAACCGATACAATTAGTTGTCTTTTCCTGAACAGTTTACCATTAGATCGTTTATTAGAATTGTAGTGAGATTGATCAATCGTTCAAATGATTTGATTTTGGTATCTTAATTTTATCATCACACCTGCTGTTGTTATCACAAACTATTGATTTTATAATCAATTTTCTTGTGGACTCAAACGATGGCGAAACAACCCACCAAAACAGAAGCCATTAAGGCTTTTCTTAATGCCTCTACTTGGCCTGACCTCGCGGCACTCTATAATTATAATATAGAAGTGCAAGTAAATGTTGCCCAAGATGGAGGGGAACGTATCTCTAGCGAAGGTTTCAAAGGTAGAAAATCACACGGTTACTCCGACGGTTTAACTACTTGGAAAAGTTTCAGAATACCGTGGAAAGCCAATTCTAAACCGGAGTATGATGATTCTATAATCAAATTCGATCTCGCCGAACATGCCGATGCTATCGGCCTTACCGGGTGGGATTGGTTTAATAGAGAATCTCTCTGGGTGGCATATGATTTTGACGCCATTTCTGGTCATTCTAATAATGCTCTTGCTGATCCAGAAATCGAAGCTGTTAAAGTTGCAGCCTGTAAGATACCTTGGATCACAGTAAGAAAATCAACATCAGGTAGTGGATTACATCTTTATGTATTCTTACCGCGAGTCCCTACCGCAAACCACATAGAACACGCAGCATTAGCACGTTCTATTCTTAGTAAAATGTCGGCTGCCGCTGATTTTGATTTTGAAAGCAAATTGGATGTCTGTGGCGGCATAATGTGGATTTGGGCACGAAAGAAAACCTCTGAAGGTTTGGAGTTAATTAAACAGGGTAAAGTTCTAAATGATATTCCAATCAATTGGCGTGATCATATTGCAGTCATAAAAGGTAAACGTAAAAAGAACCTACCCCACTTCATAAAAGAAGACCAGATTTCTGACTTTGAAGAAGTAACAGGACAAAGGACAAATATAAAATTAGACGAACAACATAAGAAATTATTAGATTATCTTTCTGAGAATCATATGTACTGGTGGGACGCTGACCATTGGATGGCAGTAACACACACCTACGCCTTAAAACAAGCCCATAAAGAATTAAAATTAAGAGGAATCTTTGATACCTTAGCCACAGGCAAAGAAAAAGATGACCATAATTGCTTCAACGGTGAAACTGAAATCCTAACTAAAGATGGACCACAACTAATTAAAGATATAGCTAAAGATGGATCAGCTTATCTTTATGTACATACTTTAGATGGTATGAAATGGTTAAAATGTGAAGTTAAGAGTTTCGGAGTTCAAGAAACTGTACCAATTAAATTTGGTAATTATTCTTCAGTTAGAGCTACTTTGAATCATGAATGGTATTGGACAAGTAATCACTATGATAATAAAATCAATTTAGGGAGAAAAAAGAAAACTTATGAATTACATATAAAAAACAACGATAATCGTGGACAAAAATTGCCCTTGGCTCCAATTGATTTACCTGAGATTGATTGGAAAGGCTATGCACATGGGTTTGTATATGGTGATGGATATTTCCATAATTGCCAAGGGTATACTTCATGTTCTGTTCAATTATTTAAACATGATATTGATCTTCTTAAATTATTAGTACAATATGGTAATCCAGGTAATTGTTATGTTGAAGGACATGGATATATTCCTCAAATATATCAATTACCGGATGATTGGAAACATTTACCTGAAAATCCAACAAAATCGTATGCTCTAGGTTTTATTCTTGGATTATTAAGTGCGGACGGTTTTATTCAAAAAAGTGGTACGTTACGTATTTTTCAATCTGATTTTGGGGCTATACAGGAAATAAGAAAATTGGCTATTTATGCTGGATTACGGGCTAGAAATATTAATCTTAGTCGTGAAAAAGGTGGATTTGAAGGTAGCCAATCTAGTTGGACTTTTTCTATTGCGTCTTACAATTTAACAAAAGATCATTTTCTTCGACAAGACCATAAGAAAAATTTCAAAAGAAAAAAGAATCACTATACAACAATAGTGAGTTCAATTGATTTTGACGATAAAATCAAAGAAGAAGTTTTTTGTGCTATTGTTCCAAGTTACCATAATTTTACTTTAGCTAATGGAATAATTACTGGAAACTGCTTTATGTTTCCAGTTGCTTATCCTCAAGGCTCCTGGAGTGTTAGACGTTATACGCAAGGCGTAGAAGAAACATTATCTTGGGAAGTAGATCAAAAAGGTTACACTAAATGTCTCTTTAATATTGAACCCAGTTTGAAAATCGCCGCACAAGCATTTGGTGGTATGGAAGATCGAAAAGGTGTCTATCATTTTAATACCGCTACCGCCGCCATAAAAACAGCTCAATTATTAGGGGTCAAATTAAAATTACCAGAATGGGCGGCTCAACGAAAAACAAAATTAGAACAACATAAAGACGGCAGACTTGTTGTCGATTTTGAACGACAAAGTACTGATAAATACGATAGTATTATAGGTTGGCGTGAAGAGAAGAATCAATGGACACGTTTATTTAATGCCCAACTACAACAAGCTATTGAATCTGAAACCATAAACTACGATATTTTAGTTCGCCACCTTGTCAATGAACACGGGGATAATTTTGATTGGGTAATCAGAACAGCAAAACAATGGCACCAAGAACCCTATAATCATATTAGAATTGCGTTAAAATCATTAGATATAAATGACACTGAAATTAATAGAATATTAGGCACATGTGTCTTGGAATCTTGGGTGCTTGTAAATGAACCATTTCAAGATGAATATTTAGGGAATAGAAAATGGAACCGTAACGCCCCACAATTTCGTTTCCAACCACAAGAGGGTGAATATAAAACTTGGAACAAAGTTTTAATTCAATGTGGCGAAGGCTTAAATGAAGCTGTACTTGAAGATGGTTGGTGTAAATTAAATAGTATTTTAACTGGGGCAGATTATTTGAAACTTTGGATAGCTTCGTTATTTCAATATCCAAAAGAACAACTTCCTTATCTTTTCTTCTACTCTAAAGAAGAACGTACTGGAAAATCCACATTCCATGAAGCTATTGGAAGTTTAATTACAAAAGGCTATATTCGAGCAGACGCCGCTTTGATTTCTTCATCAGGTTTTAACGGGGAATTAGAAAATGCTGTTCTTTGTGCGGTTGAAGAAACTAATCTACAAAAAATAGCTGCTGCAAGAAATAGGGTCAAAGACTGGGTAACTTCCAGTACAATACTAATACACCCAAAAGGTAAGACCCCTTACCAGGTAACAAATACTACCCACTTTGTGCAAACAGGTAATGCTGTTCAGGAGTGTCCAATTTTTACAGGTGATTCTAGGATTTGTATGATCCATGTTCCTCCGCTTGACTTATTAAGTATGATACCAAAACGCCAATTACATATTCAATTAGAACAAGAAGCTCCTGCTTTTCTTTATGACGTTCTTAATTTGGAGTTACCGCCAACAGATGATCGACTCAATATTCCAGTAGTCGATACTAATATCAAACTTGAAACAGCAAAATCCAATCGAACGGCTTTGGAGGTATTTTTAGACGAAGAGATTCATCATGTGCCAGGGCACAGGATTCTATACGCAGAACTATTTAATAAATTTCAGGAGTGGTGTGATCCGAACGAAATTCACCAATGGTCTAAGATTAAATTCGGCCGCGAACTACCGTCTAAATATCCGAAAGGCCGGGCTTCTGACAGTGGAAGCCAATTTTACATTGGAAACATGAGTTTCACCCCTGGTAAGGCGGCTACGCCCTACGTCGTACATAAAGGTAGTTTGGTATTTGAGGGAGAGAAAAGATGAGTATTAAGACAAAAATAGAAGGGCTAACGGTAGAACAGCGGCGGCTTCTTGCACACTCATTCGATAATATGTTTAGTCAAATTGTTGAGTTTGGCGATAGCGAATTTGTAGGTGTGCATTTAGACTTAACAAAACATCAAAATCTCCAAGTTAAGGAGCGAATAGGTGTCTGGAGCTACGGAATTATTAAAAAAATGTAGTAGATGTAAGAAAATGAAAGATGAATCTGAATTTAATTATAATTTTATTGCTAAAGATCGACTACAAGCACACTGTAAAAAATGTCAAAGTGAATGTGCAAGAAAGCGTCAATTGTTCCAAAAGTTTGGAATAACTGAAATAAAATATAAGTCAATGTTAAAGTCACAAAATAATAAATGTTTAATTTGTAAGCAATCTGAAACAGCTATTAATACACATGACGGTAAAATAAAACAACTTTCTGTTGATCATTGCCATAAAACAGGAAAAGTTCGAGGATTATTATGTAATAAATGTAATTTAGCATTAGGTTATACTAGTGATGATATTGAAATCCTAAAGAAAATGATCTTTTACTTAGAGGAGAACCAGTGTACCAATTTCAAAAGAGACCCATTATAATTGAAGCATTTCAAATGACTAAATCACGGCGATGGGACAATAGTGAATGGCCGCAATGGTTAAATGAAGCATGGAATGAAGGTTCCATTTGGATTGATTCTGATGCCGAAATTGCTCCAGGACATCAAAGTGCCGCTGAACTTCTTTGTGGTACACTTGAAGGTGTGCACCGAATAGCTTGGAATGATTGGATTATCCGAGATATAAAAGGTGAAATTTATCCGTGCAAACCTGATATTTTTGAAGCAACGTACCAAAAAGTAGAGGAGAACTAATGAAAATAATTGCTTTTGGCCATAGAAAAGGTGTAGGTAAATCCACGGCCTCTAAATTCTTAACTACACATTTACGGTGTGAGTATCCTGACCTTAAAATCAAAGAAGTGTCTTTTGCTGCAAAATTGAAAGATATTTCTTATCAATTGTATGGTTGGGCCGGCTTAAAAAGAGGCGTGTATTATGAGACACATTACCAAACGAAAGAAATTATACTACCGAAACTTGATAAAACGCCAAGAGACATTTGGATTGGTGTCGGTAATGCATTACGATTAGTATGTAGTAATACTTGGATTAATTACGCCCTTAACATTGAGGCTGATATTATAGTCATTTCTGATCTTCGTTTTATAAATGAGGCTCTTGCTATCAATAGCATGGGTGGTCAGTTAATTAGAATTGATCGCAATGTTTCAAGAGGTACTGATCCAGCTGAAGTTGATTTACTTTATTGGAAAAATTGGCATCATATTATTGATAATAATGGCACTCTCAATGAACTCAACAATGTTCTTACTTCAATAGCAAAGGCAACAATATGATTGAAAATCAAATAGCAAATCTCAAAAACCAAAGACTTAATCGTATTAAACGGGGTTTACTGGTTATACAAAAGAAACACCCTGAAGCTATTAA
>SDBU01001073.1_pt1 | contig 40256 bp, 31 predicted proteins | sample 2277071 | NCBI WGS metagenome assembly SDBU01 (sample SAMN10397929, study PRJNA504765) | marine sediment metagenome | isolation source: marine sediment core GS08_GC12, 126 cmbsf | place: Arctic Ocean: Gakkel Ridge, Loki's castle | collected 2008 | reverse complement strand
GATTTTTTAACTTGCTTAACTGCAAAAACTATTCCGGCTAATAGAACTAGCCCAAATAAAGCGAATAAAGAAGCTTTGTTTCCCAAAAAGCCGCTTAGACCTGCTGCTAATTTTGAGGTAGCTGGAAGAGTCTCAGTAAGCTCATTAGTGTCTTCTTGGACAATTTCTTCTTTTTCCCCCATTTCTCCAACATCAAATCTTCTCTTGTCCGCTAAAAAAAGTTTGTCTTCTTTGTAGATTTCTACCTTTCCCCAATATTGTTTTTTTACTTCTAAATTGATGGGGAATTCAGCAGCAATCTTTTTCGTCTGAAAGGGCGGAACATATTCTAAATCTGCATTATCTCCTGTCCCTAAAATTTCTCGATGATAGTCATCATAAACATCTAAGTGAACCCGAGAGGGCCTAGTTTTTACATTCCCTAAATTTTCAACTTCTAAATAAACCTTTATGGTTTTCTCATCTTTTCCTAAATCTCCAATTCCCCAATCCCTTAATTTCCAGTCAGAAAATTCTTTATCAGTTACCTTAAGAGCTAACTCAATGGTAGCTCCCATCACTGTAGTAATATGAACTCCTTCTTCTTTTTGCGGTTTTCCGCTAATCCAAATGTATCCTTTATATTCTCCTAATTCAGCATCCTGAGGAACATCTACAGTAATTTTTAAGGGAAATTTTTGAACCCCGGCTGGAATGGTAAAATTCATTCCCCTATCAATTTTAATCCAATCTCTTATCTTTAATGCTTCTGAACTAAATTCTACTTCTGCCTGATAATTTTCTTTTGGCTCTGACTGAACTAAGTAAATAGTCTGCTCAAAATGAGAACCCTGAAGTAAATGTTCAGATTTTACCCAGGGAGGAGAAACTCCAAAACCAGCCTGACAAGTGCCAGCCAAAAATAAAGCCAAAGAAATTATTAGTAAGATTTTAGGAATCTTGATTTTCTCCATACCAAATTAGCTAAAAACCAAATAGTTAAAATCAATTAGTAATTAGCAATTTACTTATTACTTAGTTCAGTCAGATTTACTTAACTTAATCGGCCACGGCCTTAAAGGGCGGTTACGGCGGTAAAATAGTTTGTTCCTGAATAACTTCCGTCTGGTGTTGTGTCTGGCACTCCCCAAGCCCAGTAGATTATCTCACCCTGATTTGAAGGAGCAGCAGTCGGTTTTGCCATATCAACCCCTACAGTCACATAGGATGAACTGGCCGTATCTGCTGAAGCCCAAGCATCATCGGTAGTGGTAGAAAACCTTTGGTTTTCTATAGCAATGGTACCGGTGGCACCGTAGGTCATAGCATCTCCTTTTATCTGGACATCAATGGCTGCATTTCCAGTAGTGGTAGCATTGAGTGCTTTAGTAGTGCTGGCCATATTACTACCTGGGTCCAAGGCATCATAAGTGATAGTGCCACCAACAACCAAAGCAAGCAAAGTACTTACTGTAGATGGCGTAGTGTCAGTAGCAGAACTGGTAGCAGCATCGTCATCAGCACCCAGCACATATGCTCCCCAACCTGTGGTACTAGCAATGGCATGGAATTGAACATCATATGTTATGCAGGTAGCAGTTGCATCGTTTCCACTAGAAGTTGCTATCGTACAACTAATATCGGGGTAGCAATTATTATCATCGGCACTACAGTCTGTCCCTTCAGTTATTAAATAAAAAGTTGCTGTAGCTGAATCAACATCACTTGAGCTATTGGTATCAGTTATAGTAGCTGTAATCGTAACAGTGGTGGTGGCGTTTTCGGTGAGAGTAATAGTTGGTTCAGTTATATTTACAGCACTAACAGTAGGACCAACATTATTAACAGTACCTGAAGGAGCAGTTGACTGTTCAGCGCCAGCCTCAACTTCAGAACTGAGAAAATTAACCCCAACCGTAGTCAAACCAATCAAAGCCAAAATCATCAACCAAGGAATCGTCTTTTTTGCTTTTTCTGCCATATTTTTTTGATTTTTATTTTAATTTATATTGTGGAGTTCGACCTTTAAATGTTAAAAAAATTCATTAATCCTCCACAGCGTTAAAATAATTTGTTCCGGTGTAAGTTCCGTCTGGCGTACCACTTGGCACTTGCCAGCCCCAATAAATGATGTCAGTTGAAGTTGAAGGATAGCTGGTTGGTTTTGACAGATCCATTTCTAAAGTTTGATAGGTTGAGCTGGCAGCAGTTCCTGAAGCCCAGGATACTGAAGAAGTAGCGTATCTTTGGTTTTCTATAGCAATGGCACCAGTAGACCCATAAGCCATAGCATCTCCTTTTATCTGAATATCAATGGGTACATTCCCAGTAGTTGTAGCAGAAATTTGTTTAGTGGTACTTGCCATATTCTGAGTAGGATCTAAAGTATCGTAAGTAATAGAGGAATCAATAATAAGAGCAGCTAATGTGTTTACATTAACAGTTTGGCTGGTATTAGTGGCTGAACTTGAGGCATTTTGGCTATCAATAGCTTTAATCCAGGCTACCCAATGCTGACCATCCCAGCCCTGAGCAGTAGCATAGGTTCCGTCATCAGTCGGTTCAGCAAAAAAATAAACATTGAAATCACAAGTAGCTGTACAGCTGTCTCCATCACAAGAACTGGTAGCACAGGCAGAATCTTCATAACAATTATTGTTATCAGCTGAGCAGCCATCTCCTACTCCCGAACGATATATTTTACCTATTACCGAGCTAATATCTGGATAACCATCAGTATCAGTAACCGTACCGGTAGCTGAAACCAAAGTAGTGGTATTCTCTGCTAAAGTAATATCGCTTCCACCATTCAAAGAAACACTGTCAACCGTAGGGGTGAAAGCAGAAAAGCAAATGTTTTGGTATAAAACAAAAACCGAGACAGTTATGAATAAAATGCCGCTCCAAAATAAAAAAACCCCGCTTTTTTTATCGCTAAAGCAAAAAAAACGGAATGCCTTTTGAATATCTAAGTTGTTCATGTCTTCTTTGTGAGCAGACTTAAAGTCCTTTCACTCAGATAAATTTTTCTAGATTATTATATTATATTCCTTATCAAAGAAGCCTGTCAAGTCTAAAACTGTAGAAAACTAAAAACATATCAAATCTTATCGGGGCTGGCGCTACTACTCGACCGTCTCGATCTCGAATATAGTTCGATTTCCTATCGGGGTATGGGGATTTACTTTCTCGAACTTTCTCAAAATATGAGGCGTTTCGGTCGCTCGAACCGTCTCACTAGCCTGCTCCGCGGGTAGGATTCGAACCTACAACCTAGTGCTTAACAGGCACCCGCGCTACCGTTGCGCCACCGCGGAATGTATTTAATTATAATAGATTTTAGAAATTAGGTCAATTAGAAATTAGAAATTTATCTTAGTATCCTTTCAACTTCTTCAAAGAGCGGTGTTCTCTAATTCTCTCCAAAGACTTGGCTTCAATCTGGCGGATTCTCTCCCGCGTTACGCCAAACTCATTGCCGACTTCTTCCAAAGTATGAGTTACTCCATCTTCTAAGCCAAATCTCATGGCTAAGATTTTTTGTTCTCTGGGCGTCAAATCAACTAAAATTTCTTTTAACCTTTCCCGGAGTAATCTTCTGCCAGCTTCCAAATTAGGAGGAGCTGTTTTTTCATCTTCAATAAACTCAGCTAAAACTGAATCGTCTTCATCGTCGCCGACCGGCGTCTCCAAAGAGACCGTCTCCTGGGAAATCTTCATTATATGATAGACTTTTTCTACTTCAAGGCCCATTTCAGCGGCAACCTCTTCTGGCAAGGGCTCCCTGCCCAAATCCTGCAAAAGTCTACGCCTGACCTGAGTGTACTTGGAAATAGTTTCTACCATGTGAACAGGAATCCTAATGGTTCTGGCCTGGTCAGCCAAGGCCCTGGTAATTGCCTGGCGAATCCACCAAGTAGCATAAGTTGAAAATTTATAACCTCGCCGCCAATCAAATTTTTCTACCGCCCTGAAAAGACCGAGGTTTCCTTCCTGAATCAAATCTAACAAAGTTAAATTGGGAGAGCGGCCAACGTATCTTTTGGCAATAGAAACGACCAGTCTTAAATTAGCTTTAGCCAGTATTTTTTTGGCCTCCAGGTCCCCTTTTTCAATTCTTTTGGCTAATTCTTTTTCTTCGGCAGCCGTAACAAAAGAAATCCCACCAATTTCTTTCAAATACATCTGAATCGGATCTATGCCGGCCACAACCCCTTTTATTTTTTTCTTTGGCCCTTCTTCCAAAGATAAAAGTTCTTTAGCTTCCTTTACCTCAATCCCCTCTTTTTCTAAATCTTCGTAAAGCTTCTCCAGTCCTTTAATGTCTCTTTCAATCGCTGGGAAAAAATAAAGAATTTCAGAATAAGTAACAAAACCTCGCTTCCTGCCTTTTTCTATCAATTGTTCAAATTTTTCTGGGGTAAAAACTTTTTTAGGCCGACCAAGCAGTAAAACTTTCTTCTTCGGCTTCTTTTTCCTGCCTCGTACTGAACTTATTCTAGTATGGAGTTTAATTTTTTTTCTCTTTTTTATCATAAACTTGTCAATTCACTGGTTGTATCTTTAAATTTTTGAGTTAAATCACCAACTTTTTTCAAATCTTTTTCTTCTTCAGCTTCTTTAATATCTTTGGAAATCTGGTCTAATTTATTTTTAATTTCCAGGGAGCTAAGCTCCTTTAAACAATACTGAATCTCTGGGACTATCTCCCTTTCTTCAATCTCCTCTATCTCTGCTTTCAGAGCAAGGTAGTTAAAAAAATCAGAATCAGGTTCTTGATTTTTTTTTAATTTAATTAAAACTTCTCTAATATTAGGTAAAAAGGAAGTTAAATATTTTTTCTCAATAAGATTTAAATTCTGGGGTGATTTCAAAATCAAAGTCACCAGTCTTTCTTCTAATAATTCTCTGCGAGATTTTGGCGGGAGATTTTTAATTTCTTCAGGTTCTATACCATAAACCTCTGAATAATCTCCAAGTTTAATCTTTTTTAATTCTTCTTCAATATCTTCCTCTTTAACTCTCAGCTTCTTGGCCAACTCTCCCGACCAATGAGCTTGAACTATTTTATTGGGAATTCTTTTTATTACTGGTAAAAGAATCTTTGAAATTTCCATTTTCCCTTCTGGCTTATCTTTATCAAACTTGGAAAAAGCGGTCCCAAAATAAAAGTCTAAAATTGACTTGGCTGTCTCTATTTTTTCTGTCCATTCTTTAGGATTTTTTAAAATAGTATCAGCTGGATCCAGACCTGGCTCTAAGGTAACTATTTTAACATTAAATCCTTGGTTTTGAGCTAAATCAATCCCCCTTTTGGTTGCCGTATCTCCAGCCAGATCCATATCAAAAGCAGTTAGTAAATTATCTGAATAACGTTTTAAAATCTTTATTTGAAAAGGGGTAAGGGCGGTTCCTGAGGTAGCGACCACATTTTCAAAGCCCGACTGAGAAACCATAATAGCATCAGTATTTCCTTCTACTAAAATACAGAAATTACTTTTTCTAATGGCTACTTTAGCCTTATCTAAACCATACAAAATTCGGCTTTTGTCATAAAGTAAGGTTTGGGGAGTATTGACATATTTTGCTATTTCTTTTTCTTCTCTCTTCTTGCCAAAAACCCGACCGGTAAAACCAACTACCTGAGAGTTTAAATCAAAAATAGGAAAGATAATTCTGCCTCGAAATCTATCATAAAATGAACCTTTCTCAGAAGTTAGTCCCAGGCCAGCTTTTTTAATTTCTTCTTTTTGATATTCTCTTGAATCCAAAAAATCAGACAGCCCCTGCCAAGTGTCAGGAGCGTAGCCTATTCTCCATTTTTTCAAACTCTCTTCTTTAATCCCCCTTTCTAAAAGATATTTTTTAACTTCTTTACCCGCAGAGCTAGCTTCCAGTTGCTTTTCAAAAAACCTAGTGGCCAGTTCGCAAATTTCATAGAGTAGTTTTCTTTCTGTTCTTAATTCCGGAGGCTGTTTTTTTAGCTCGACCCCTGCTTTTTGGGCTAAAATACGCAAAGCGTCGCCAAATTCCACCCCCTCAATCTCTCTAACAAAACCAAAAATGTCTCCTCCCTTGGAACAACCAAAGCAATGCCAGATTTGGCGGGCCGGTGAAACAAAAAAAGAAGGTTTCTTTTCTGAATGGAAAGGACAAACAGCTCGAAAATTTGCTCCAGCTTTCTGAAGTTTAAGATAGGAGCCGATTACTTCAACGATGTCTAAGCGATTTTTAACTTCATCAATTGGCGAAGAAATCATTTTACTTTTCCCATTTCCCTCTAGGCCAAATAGACGTTTGAGGGAAAGGAATCTCAATGCCCTCTTTGTCAAAGGCAATTTTTATTCTCTTGCGAAGTTCCCTGGCAAGACTCCATTGATTTAAAGACGTTGTCTTGCCCCATATTCGCAAAACAACTGCAGAATCTGCAAAATCATCAACCCCCAAAACCTGGGGAGCTTCAAGAATCTTATCTTTCCATTCTGTGTCCTCAGCCACCTCATTGCCAATTTTATTTAAAACGTTTGTGACCTTGTCCAAATCCTCTTTGTAAGCTACCTTGATATACAAATTGAGATTACCGAATCCTTTAGCCAAGTTAGAGACTTGTTTGATCTCACCGTTTGGAATGTGGTGTTCTGCTCCATCTCTATCTCTTAAAACCGTCTTTCTTAAGGTAACGAGTTCAACCTCTCCTGAAACCTTGCCGATTGCCACCCAATCTCCAATCCTGTACTGATTTTCCAGGATAATGAAAAGGCCAGCCAAGAAATCCCTAACCATGTATTGAGCGCCAAAACCCAAAGCAACTCCTAAGATACCAGCTCCAGCCAAAATAGGCCCAACATTAATACCAATCTCAGATAAAATCATCATAATGGCTACTAGCCAAACAACAATTTTTGAAACACCGCTGAAAATACTAATCAAAGTATTCTCTCTTTTTCTTTCTGCTTCTAGATCACCATCTTTCACTACTCTTTTGACTGTTTTGCTAATAAACTTTTTGCCAATTTTATTAAGTGAAAAGGCGACAATTAAAATTATGATTATTTTAAGACCGCGAACGCTCAACCATGTAAAAAATGTTTCAACCATAAGATTAAATAAAGGTTAATGATTATTCTTCTTTTTTAGCTACTGCTTTTATTTGGGCGTTGGGAATAGAATGCAAAAGACCTACTTCATCTTTAATCATTGTCCTTCTCAGGGTTATTTCCTTTACTTGACCCTCAACACCAGCAATCTTAATCTTGTCACCAATATGGTATTGGCCTTCCAAGAGAATAAAAAGCCCTGAGATAAAATCTGAAATAATGTCTCTGGCGGCCATGCCCACAGCCAATCCCAAAAGACCCAAGCCAGCTAAAATAGGAGCGATATTGACTCCAAATTCAGGCAGGATCATTAAAAGAGCTATAACCCAGATTACAAATTTAAATGTTCCACCGAAAATACTGATTAAGGTTTCTGCTCGCTTTTTCTTTTCTCCATCAATTCTATTTCTAATCTGCTTGTTGATTGCTTTTTCAATAAAGTTCTTCAAAAAGCGACTAATCAAACCTGTGGCGATTAAAATTGCAATAATTTTAACGCCGCTGGATAGGAACCAAGAGATTAAATTTTCTAAAAAATTTTGTATTGACATAGTTTTATTGAAAGTTAATGGTTATTGGCTACGACGAAGCGAATGCGGAGAGGGTGGGATTCGAACCCACGATACCATTTCTGGTATGCACGCTTTCCAAGCGTGTGCAATAGGCCACTATGCGACCTCTCCTTACTAAACTTTCATCCCTCTCAAAGTCTTGATTCTTTCTTCAACCAAAGGATGCGTCCGGTACAGTTTGTGCAGCCAGGAAGTTTTCTCTTTGCCCCGAAAAGGACTGGCAATGTACAAATGACAGGTAGCGTCATTCGCTCCTTTCAAGGAATTGTTATCAGCTGAAATTTTTTCCAGGGCTCGGGCTAAGCCTTCGGGGTATCTCGTTAAAAGAGATCCGGAAGCATCAGCCAAAAATTCTCTTTTTCTGGAAATGGCTAATTTTATTAAATTGGCAAAGATGGGAGCAAAAATGGCCAGAGCCAAAGAAATCAAAACCATGATTAATCTTGCCTGGCCGCCTTCCCGACTATTTCTACCACCGAAACTTCCCCAAAAACTTATTCTAAAGAAAAAATTAGTCATGATAACAACCGCACCAACCAAAACAACAATAATTGTCTGCAACAATATATCCTTGTTGCCAATGTGCGATAACTCATGGGCAAGGACTCCTTCTAATTCCGCTCTTTCTAACTTTTCCAGCAATCCTTTGGTTACGGCAATAACTGCCTGCTGAGCGTTGCGGCCGGTAGTAAAGGCATTGGGCTGGGCTGAATCAATGATGTATATTCTGGGCAAGGGAAGGCCAGCGGTAATGCATAAATTTTCAACCAGACGGTAAAGCTCAGGATTATCTTTTTTTTCAATTGGTTTTGCTTTGCTGATGGCCAAAACCACCCTATCAGAATACCAGTAAGCAAAGAGATTAACAAAAAGACAGATAACTACCACTACCCATAAAATAGCTGGGCTTTGGAGAAAATAAGAAATTATCCAACCAATGCTAATAATTAAGACTAAAAAGAAAAATAAATACAACCAAGTTTTCCGAATATTTGATTCAGCTTGAGTATATAGACTCATTTAAAATTTTACTGATACTGGCTCTCGTCCTTCGCCTTCTACTTCAAAGAATTCCACTAGTTTAAATCTAAAAATTTTAGCTATTAGGTTAGCTGGAAAACTTTCAATCTTGATGTTCAAATCCCGGGCATTGGTGTTGTAAAATCTTCTAGCTGCCTGAATTTTATCTTCAGTATCCCGCAGCTCTCTTTGAAGCTCAAGAAAATTAGCTGAAGCTTTTAAATCAGGATAATTTTCGGCTACGGCAAAAAGGGATTTTAAGGTTCCAGAAAGCATATTTTCTGCTGCTCCCTTTTCTTTGACTGTTTGGGCACCCATTGCTTGAGTCCTAGCTTGAGTTACCTTCTCAAAAACCCCTTTTTCATGAGCAGCATATCCTTTAACTGTCTCAACTAAATTAGGGATCAAGTTGTATCTTCTCTTTAACTGAACGTCAATGTCTGACCAGGCTTCTCTGGCTCGATTGCGGAAAGTAATTAAGCGATTATAGATAAAAATTACCCACAAAACAATAACAACTGCAATTATTATAATAATTTTATTTAGATCCATAATAAAAAAATAAATTAATAATAATCTCGACCTATCAACAGTATAACCAAAAACTCCCCCTTAATCAATAGGAGAAATTTTTAGCTTAGATTGGGAATTTTTTAGTTAATATCCTTCGGCCATTGGCGGAAAGCCTGCTTTTTCTTTTTTCTCTTCTGGTTTTTCTGCTATTACTACTTCGGTGGTTAAGAACATAGAAGCAGCTGAAGAAGCATTTTCTAAAGCTGATCTGACGACTTTAGTTGGGTCAACAATACCTGATTGCATTAAATCTTGGTATTCCATTGTCTGAGCATTAAAGCCAAACCCTTCTTCTCCTTCTTTTACTTTTTGAGAAACGACTGCTCCATCAATTCCTGCATTTTGGGCAATTTGGCGAATTGGAGCTTCCAGGGCTTTTCTTAAAATATTAACTCCTGTCAATTCCTCTCCTTCTAAATTTAATTCATCTAAGGCGTTTATTGCCCTTAACAAAGCTACCCCGCCGCCAGGAACAACTCCTTCCTCAACTGCCGCTTTAGTAGCCGACAAAGCATCCTCGGTTTTATGCTGTTTAGCTTTTTGCTCAACTTCAGTGGCAGCTCCAACTTTTATTACGGCTACTCCGCCAGCCAATTTTGCTAATCTTTCCTGGAGTTTTTCCTTATCAAATTCTGAATCTGAAGCTGCTAATTCTTTTTTGATTTGTTTAACTCTGGCATCAATTTCTCCTTTTTCTCCTTTGCCTTCAATAATAGTAGTGTTTTCTTTGGTAACCACTACCCTTCTGGCTGTACCTAACTGTTTTAAATCAATATTTTCTATTTTTAGCCCAGCCTCTTCAGAAATTACTTGGCTGCCGGTTACTACGGCAATATCTTCCAACATTTCTTTTCTTCTGTCGCCGAATCCTGGAGCCTTAACTGCCAAAGCATTAAAGATGCCCCGAAGTTTATTAACAACCAAAGTGGCTAAAGCATCACCTTCAACTTCATCAGCAATAATGACTAACTCTTTTTTGCCAGTTTGGGCTACCTTTTCTAAAACGGGCAGAATTTCTTGAAGTGAGGAGATTTTTTTATCGGTAATGAAGATGTAAGGGTCTTCAAAAACTGCTTCCATTCTTTCAGTGTCAGTAATCATATAGGGTGAAATATAACCTCTGTCAAACTGGAGACCTTTAACAATTTCTTTTTGAATGCCAAAAGTTTTTGACTCCTCAACCGTAATTACTCCATCTTTGCCAACTTCTGTCATTACTTCAGCAATTAAATTACCGATTTCTTTATTTTCAGCAGCGATAGTCGCTACCTGAGCCATTTCTTCTTTAGTCGTAATCTGTTTTGACAATTTCTTTAGGGCCTGGACGATTTTTTCTACTCCTTTTTCTATTCCTCTTTTCAAAGCTAAAGGATTGGCTCCAGCTGCTACATTTTTCAGGCCTTCAGAAATTATTGATTGAGCCAGAACCACAGCCGTTGTCGTACCATCGCCAGCCACGTCGTTGGTCTTCTCAGCTACTTCTTTTACAATTTCTGCTCCCAAGTTTTCTATTCTGTCTTCTAGCTCGACTTCTTTAGCAATGGTCACCCCATCATTAGTAATGGTCGGTGCCCCAAAGCCTTTATCTAAAACAACGTTCCGACCCTTAGGGCCTAAAGTTACCTTAACCGAATCAGCTAGTTTATCGGCGCCAATTTTCAATTTTTTTCTGGCTGCCTCTTGATATTGAATTTGTTTAGCCATAGTTATTCTAAGATTGCCAAAATATCCTCCTCTCTGGCAATTAAATATTCTTTATCTTCGACCTTAATTTCATTTGGACCATATTTAGTAAACAAAACTTTGTTTCCTTCTTTTACTTCCAGGGGAATAAATTTTCCAGTTTTGTCTTTTTTGCCCGGACCAACCGCAACCACCCTGCCTTGTTCCGGCCTTTCCTTTTCAGCTGTCTCTGGAAGTAAAATTCCAGTTTTAGTTTTTTCTTCTTCTTTAATTGGTTCAATAAGAATATGGTCTGATAATGGTTTAATTTTCATATATTTTTATGAATTAATGAGATTAATTATCAATTTTACAATATAACGAACTTTATCAATTTTGTCAAGGATAAGGAGGTCTGGAGAATCACTCACCAGCCTCCTTATCGCTTTTGGGTTGCTAAAAGAGCCTTTTTGTGTTCTTTGATCTCTTTTGCAACTAGTCCGCCGTGATCGCTGAGTAAATAACTAAAACCTAATCCGCAAACTGGACAACTGTTATTTTTCCAAAACCTCTGATGTGTTTTGTCTCCGCAATCTTGGCATCTGCGAACCCTTTTTGGCGTCTTTTGCGTTTTCATCCCTCCTTCTGAAAATATTTTATTACTTGCGAACTAATTTTATCTTAGTACTGATTTTAAATATTTACCAGTGTAACTTTTTTTCTCTTTAATAATTTTCTTTGGCGGTCCCTTGGCAACGATATATCCCCCCTTATCTCCGCCTTCCGGACCTAAATCTATGCAATAATCTGCGCACCGAATAAAATCTAAATTGTGCTCAGTTGAGACGACAGTATTTCCTTTATCAACTAAACTCCTTAAAATAAAAATTAATTTTTTAATATCATCTGGATGAAGACCGGTGGTTGGTTCATCTAAAATATATAAGCTTTTGCCAAAGGCTTTTTTAGAAAGCTCGGTAGCTAATTTCACCCTCTGGGCCTCTCCTCCAGACAGGGAAGGAGCTGGTTGGCCAAATTGAATATAGCCCAGACCAACTTCATTTAAAGTTTTTAACTTTTCATAAAGTCCGGGGATACTTTTAAAGAATTCTAGGGCTTCCTCAACTGTCATTCCTAGAACTTCTGAAATATTTTTCCCTTTGTATTCGATCGATAAAGTCTCTTTATTAAATCTTTTTCCTTTACATTCTGAGCATTGAACATAAACATCAGGCAAGAAATACATTTCAATTTTTTTCACTCCCTGACCTTCGCAGACCTCGCACCTCCCTCCCTTAACATTAAAACTAAAACGGCCTGGCTGATAACCTCTAATTCTGGCTTCCTTGGTTTTGCTAAAGATGTCCCTGATATAAGAAAAAGCGCCGGTATAGGTGCAAGGATTTGATCGGGGCGTCCGACCAATTGGCGACTGGTCAACCAAAATAACTTTGTTTAAGAATTCCGTACCTAAAATCTCTTTGTGTTCCCCTGCTTCTTCTTTAGCATTGTAAAATTTCTTTAACAAGGCCTTAGCTAAAATATCATTCATCAAAGAACTCTTACCCGAACCTGAAACTCCGGTAATACAAACAAACTTACTTAAAGGAATCTTAACATCAATATTTTTAAGATTATGTTCTTTAGCTCCTTTGATGGTTAGAAACTCGGTTTCTTTAGATTGTTGAAATTGAGCTTCAACAGACTCCCGTATTTCTACTTTCTTCCTTCCGGCCATATAATCTCCGGTCAGGGTTTTTGATTTAAGTAATTCTTTTGGCGTTCCCTCAAAAATCACCCTGCCTCCCTTCTTGCCTGCCTTAGGCCCAATGTCAATTACCCAATCAGCTGCCCTAATAGTTTGGGGGTCATGTTCGCATATGATTACTGTATTCCCCAAATCTTTTAGTTCCCTTAGGGTTTCAATTAATCTTCCCTGATCTCTAACGTGGAGACCAACTGAAGGTTCATCTAATATGTATAAAACTCCGGTTAATTTTGAACCAATTTGGGTTGCCAGCCTTATTCTTTGTTCCTCGCCGCCAGCCAGAGTATCAGCTTTTCTGTCTAAAGCTAAATAATCCAAACCAACATCAATTAGAAATTGCAAACGATTAATAATTTCTTTAACAATTGGCTGAGCAATTTTCCCAACATTATTGGCCGTTGGTAGCTTCTCAAAAAATTCTTTTGCCTTATCAATGCTCATTTCAACAATCTGGTCAATCGACTTAGTAGATACTTTTACCGATAAGGCTTCGGGTCTCAGTCTTCTTCCTTGACATTGTTCACATCTCCTTTCAATCATATATTGTTTAATTTCATTCCTGGTATATTCTGAATCAGTTTGGTGATATCTCTTTTCTAGATTAGGAATTACTCCCTCGTAATTAGTATTTTGCTTGCCTGCCGACAAGACAGGTATTTTGTATTTTGTATTTTGGGATTTATTTTCACCGTATAATATCAAACCAATAATCTTTTCGGGGAGTTCTTTAATCGGCACATCTAATGAGAATTTGTATTTTTCAGCCAAATCTTGAATTTGCCACCAAAAATAACCTTGCCTACCAATCTTATGAGAAGCGTGAGCCCAGGGGAAAATCGCTCCTTCAGATATTGTTAAATTAAGGTTAGGGAAAACTAACTTAGGATCAACTTCCAATTTTTCTCCCAAACCTTGGCAGTCAGGGCAGGCTCCGTAGGGACTATTAAAAGAGAAAAGTCGAGGTTCCAATTCCGGCAAAGAAATGCCACATTCTTCGCAGGCAAAATGCTCGCTGAAAATTATATCTTTAGATTTTGAACTGACGATGACAATTCCTTTACCCAGTTTTAAAGCTGTCTCCAAAGAATCAACTAATCTTGATTTATCTAAATCTTTATCAATAATTAGTCTATCAACTACTATCTCAATGTTGTGCTTTTTCTTTCTATCTATTATTTTTTCAAGCGCCTCCTCAACCCGGTAAATTATTCCATCAATTCTCACTCTGACAAATCCCCCCCCTCGAATCTCTTCTAAAGTTCCCTGATGCTCTCCTCGCTTTCCTCGAATTACTGGCCCCAAAATTGTTATTTCGTTTTTCTTTGGTAAGTTTAAGATTTGCTCTTTTATTTGATCTATTGTTTGACGAGAAACTTCTTGGCCGCACTTTGGACAGAAAGGTTTGCCAATTCTGGCAAACAAAAGACGGAGATAATCATATATCTCCGTAATTGTTCCAACTGTAGAACGAGGATTATGAGCTGCTTTTCTCTGGTCAATAGAAATGGCTGGTGAAATCCCTTCAATTGAATCTGCGTCTGGCTTATCCATCACTCCCAAAAATTGCCTGGCATAGGCAGATAATGATTCAACATACCTTCTTTGACCTTCAGCATATAAAGTATCAAAAGCTAAAGACGACTTACCTGAGCCTGAAATTCCAGTAATGACTACTAGTTTATTTTTCGGTATGTCCACATTAATATTCTTAAGATTGTGAACTCTTGCCCCCCGAATTTTGATAAAGCCCCTATCCATAGTCATCCATTATACACCAGCTTTGAAAGCTATTCAATAGTTAATGAAAGATATAGGATAAAATATGACAATCAATTCAGGGAAAATAATATTCCTTTTAGATCTATTTATTGCCCTGGAGATAATTTCATTAATTGGGCTTATTTTTTATTTTCAACCCTGGGTTAACAAAGCTCAATTACTATCGCCTGCCGAAACAATTGAAGAGAATGAAACTATTACTGTCTTTCTTGTCGGTGATATTATGCTCAATCGAGGAGTAGAATATATGGTTGAAAAAAAGGGAGAAGGAGATTTTAAGTTTCCTTTTTTAAAAATTGCTGAAAATCTGCAAAAAGCTGATATTTTATTTGGAAATTTAGAAGGAACAATTTCAGATAAAGGATTTAAAGTTGGCAGCAAATATTCCTTTCGGGCAAACCCCAAAGCGATAGAAGGTTTAAAATATGCTGGCTTTGATGTTTTGTCTTTGGCTAATAATCATGCCTTAGATTTCACCCGAGAAGCTCTCAAAGACACCTTCCAAAGATTAAAAGAAGCTGGAATAGACTATATTGGGACAGGCTCCCCGGTTATCAAAGAAATCAATAGTTCGACGGGCTCACCGCTTAGGATTGCTTTTTTGGCTTACACTAATCTTGGCTCCCCTTTTTGGGGGATTGGCTGGGCTGACTGGGATAATCTTGAGGAAATCAAAAAAGAAATCAAAGAAACAAAAGAAAAAGCTGACATTTTAATTGTTTCTTTGCATGCTGGTAAAGAATATTCTTCTGAGCCAAATCAATTTCAAATTGATTTCTCAAAAGCAGCCATTGAAGCTGGAGCAGATTTAGTGGTTGGCCACCATCCTCATGTGATTCAAAGAAACGAAAAGTATAAAAATGGCTACATTTTCTACAGTTTAGGAAATTTTGTTTTTGACCAAGGTTTTTCTGAAGAAACAATGAGGGGCCAAATAATTGAGATTTTAATAGAAGGTGGCAAAATAAAAGAGGCTATTCCCAAAGAGATTAAAATTAATGATTTTTTCCAGCCAGAAATTAAAATGTATGAAAAAATTTAAATTTTTAGCTAAAGATAAAATTGTTCAACTTCCAAAAGGTCCTGGCGTCTATTCTTTCAATAAAGGACGAAGTCTCCTTTATATTGGCAAGGCTTCAAATATTAGAGAAAGAGTTAAGCAACATCGTAAGTTGATTAATTTAGCTAGGCAAATAGGTTATATTAAGACCGATTCTGAAATTGAGGCCTTAATTTTAGAAGCAAAATTAATTAAAAAATATCAGCCAAAATATAATGTTGTCTGGCGAGATGATAAAAACTATTTTTTTGTAGCAATTACTAAAGAAAATTTTCCCCGAATATTCATAACTCACCAAACCCTAAATAATGGAAGTCGGACATCCATTATTGGGCCGTTTGTTGACGGAAAAGCTCTCAAAAAAACTTTAAGAATTCTTCGAAAGGTTTTCCCCTATTACACCATAAAAAAACATCCAGCAAAACTCTGCCCCTGGTGCCATCTAAAACTCTGCCCAGGATCCAATCCCGAAAAGAAAGAATATCAAAAGAATATTAAAAGTTTAATAAGAGTTTTGCAAGGAAGAAAACCTTCAGTTCTCAAAAATTTAAAAAGGGAAATGAAAAAATTATCTAAAGAAAGAGAATTTGAAAAAGCAGCTAAAATCAGAGATCAAATTATAGCCTTAGAAAAAGTTATCTCCCAGGCCCGCATCTTCCAGCCAATTGAATTGGTTGAAGCCAGGCCTCAACCACAATGGGATTTTAAAAGGATCGAAGCTTACGATGTTTCTAATATTCAGGGAAAAGAGGCTACTGGCTCCATGATAACTTTCATTGACGGAAAACCAGAAAAAAGCCAATATCGTAAATTTAAAATAAAAATTGCTGGTAAACCCAACGATACAGCCATGATAAAAGAAGTTCTTAGCCGGCGCTTCCGGCACCCCGAATGGCCCTTACCGGATTTAATTTTAATTGACGGCGGAATCGGGCAGCTTAACGCTGCCCTCAAAATAGTAAAGAATATAAAGGTAATCAGTCTATCTAAAAAAGAAAATAAATTATACCTTAAGGACAGAAAAAAACCCATATTGCTTAAGAGTCTACCAAGGGAAATTTTTAATTTAATCTTACAGCTGCGAGATGAAGCCCATCGGTTTGCTATTTCTTATCATAAAAAGTTAAGGCTGAGGGGCTTGCTGGGAAACTAAATTTTTGATAGAATTGAAAAGATGATGAAATTAATCTTTCAAATGGCAGCTGGCGTTTTAAGTTTTTGGTTAGCTGTTAAATTTGTTCCTGGGGTAGAATTTACAGGTGAAATTAAATACCTAATTTTCGCTGGCTGTTTTCTTGGTCTAATTAACTTTTTCCTTAAGCCGATTTTAAAAATAATTACCCTGCCTTTAAGAGTTTTAACTTTTGGATTATTTTCTTTGGTCATTAATATGTTAATGATTTGGGCTGTTGATATTTTTTTCCCAGAGCTAATTATTCAAGGAATCATCCCTCTTTTTTGGACTACCGCTATTGTTTGGCTAGTCAGTTTCTTTTTGGGGTTATATACCCCGAGAAGAAGAGTAATCGTTGAAGAATAATGAACCAATATTTACCTTTAGCTCAAATCATCATAGCTATTATCTTGATTGTTTTAATTCTTTTACAGCAAAGAGGAACAGCTTTAGGCTCTGCCTTTGGCCAAGAGGGTGGATTTTATGCTACCAGGCGAGGAATTCAGAAAAAAATCTTGATAGCTACCGTAGTTTCAGGAGCACTTTTTATAATCTTAGCCCTTCTCAACCTCATTTTTTAAATTTATGAATCGTAAATGGCCCTCTAAGCCTCAGTGGGGGCAATTTTTTAAGGTTTTAAGCAAAAAAGAGAAAATTATTTTCTTTGTTTTTTTATCTTTGGGGGTTTTTAGTTTCCTTTTTCTTTCCATTAATTTCTATCTTAAAAACACGGAAATTGTGCCAGCTAAAGGCGGCCTCTATATTGAAGGGGTAGTAGGTTCTCCTCGATTTATTAACCCAATCTATGCCCCAGCTTATGATCTTGACCGAGATTTAACAGAATTAATCTACTCGGGTCTAATGAAATATGATGAAAATGGCAAAATTGTTCCCGATTTAGCCAAAGACTACAAAGTTCTGGAAGAGGGAAGGGTTTATGAATTTTATTTAAAAGAAAATCTTCTCTGGCAAGATTCCCAGCCCCTGACTGTAGACGACCTAGTTTTTACTATAAAAGCAATCCAAAATCCTTCTTTGAAAAGTCCGATTAGGGCAAATTGGTTAGGGGTAAAGGTAGAAAAAATTTCTGAGCTGACAGTCCGCTTTGAGCTAAAAAATCCTTCCTCAGTCTTTTTGGAAAACTCCACCTTAAAAATCTTGCCAAAACATATCTGGCAAGATATCTCTTATCAAAACTTTCCTTTGTCAATTTACAATTTAAAGCCTATTGGTTCAGGTCCTTATAAATTAAAAAGTCTAAGCCAAGACAGTCAAGGCAATATTAAGTCTTTAGAATTGACCATCAACCCAAATTATTCAGGAAAACTACCCAATATTCCCAAAATTAATTTTCTTTTTTTTGAAAATGAGGACGAACTAATCAAGGAATTCAATTCTCAACAAATTAAAGGATTCTCGCTCCTTTCTCTGTCTAAATACCAAACTCTAAAAAATAAACAATTTTCAGATTATCATCTCTCTTTACCAAGATATTTTGCCCTCTTTCTTAATACTGAGGAGGCAAAAGCCCTATCTGAAAAAAAGATAAGAGAAGCCTTGAATTATGGAACCAACAAAGAAGAAATTGTTGATAAGGTTTTGCTGGGAAATGGAAAAGTTATCCACTCCCCTATTCTGCCTGAAATTTATGGGTTTGAAGAACCTTTAGAAATCTATCAATTTAATCCAGAGAAGGCTAAACAACTTTTAGAGGAAGCTGGATTCACTGAAAATGAAAATGGCCTTAGGGAAAAAATTGTTAAGAAAACACCCAGCTTTCAATTCGAGAGCAATCTCCAAGTTGGCTCCCGGGGAACAGAAGTAAATGAGCTGCAAAAGTGTTTAGCTAATCCGCCGGTTGGCGGACCTGAAATTTATCCCGAAGGGGAAATTACTGGCTACTTTGGCTCAAAAACCAAAAAGGCAGTAATCAATTTCCAAGAAAAATACAAAGCAGAAATTTTGGATCCTTATGGGTTAAAAGCCGGCACCGGCAAAGTTCTGAAAAGTACCCGAGCCAAATTAAATGAAATCTGTAATCCTCCTTCTGAAGAAACCATACCTCTTTCTTTCTCTTTAGTTACAGTTGACCAGCTAATTTTAAAAGAGGTGGCCTCTCTTTTAAAAGAGCAATGGCAATCATTGGGAATCAATCTTGAAATTAAAAGCTTTGATATCCCTGCTCTTGAAGAAGAGGTTATCAAACCAAGGAATTATCAAATCCTTCTTTTTGGTGAAGTGCTGGGAGCTATTCCTGACCCCTTTCCTTTTTGGCACTCTTCTCAAGTAAAGGACCCGGGCTTAAATTTGGCTGGTTATGAAAATACAAAATGTGATAAACTATTAGAAGAAGCTCGTCAAACATTGGACGAAGAAAAAAGAAAAGAAGCTTTAGAAAAATTCCAGAACCTCTTGATTGAAGATGTTCCAGTAATATTCTTATATAGTCCAGACTATTTTTATTTAGTTTCTAAAGAAATTAAAGGAATAAATACAAAAATAATCACTGACCCATCAAAGCGATTCAGCAATATAGAAAATTGGTACGTCAAAACTAAAAGGGTATGGTAGTAAAAAAGATGATTGACAAATCAAATATGTATAAAGTTATCTTGGATTTTCCCAAGCAATTTCAGGTTGGCATTAGAGCAGCAAAGGATACTCGTTTAAAATCTTACACTTTCTTAACTCCACCAGGAAACATTATTATTTGCGGCATGGGAGGCTCAGCTCTACCTGGAGATATCTTAGTCACCTTAAGACCTTTAGATGTCTTTATTCACAAATCCTATGGCTTGCCGCCCCAGGCCGGAAACGAAAGTTTAATTATCTGTATATCTTACTCTGGTAATACTGAAGAAACTTTATCTGCTTTTTCTGAGGCTTTAAAGAAGAAATTGCCAGTAGCTGTAATTACTACTGGCGGTAAACTAGCTGAGCTTTCTAAAAAGAATAAGGTTCCCTTAGCCATTATTCCTCCCCCTTATATTCCTCCCCGTTTGGCTTTAGGGGTTCAGTTTGCTGCCTTGCTCCAAATTTTAGCTAATCATTATCTTTTACCAGAGCTTCAGATAAAAGAAATCCTAAAAATTGGGACAACTTTGAAATCAGGAAAATTAGAAGTTCAAGGTAAAAAATTAGCTAAAAAAATCTACCAGAAAATTCCTATTATTTATACCCCAAAGCAATTTAGAGAAATTGGTTTAATTTGGAAAAACAGTTTAAATGAAACAGCTAAAATTTTAGCTATGGCCAATTATTTCCCAGAATTAAACCATAATGAAACGGTTGGTTTTTGGAAAATAAATGAAACTCAAATTAGTAATAAGGAATTATTAGTTCTTATTTTAAGAGATAGAAAAGATCATCCCCGAGTTTTAAAGCAAATGAAAATTAGCAAAGATATTATTAATGAAGAAGGGGTAGGGGTAGAATTTATTGACATCAAAGGTAAAAATAAGTTAGAGAAAATCTTCTCTACTGTTATTTTAGGCTTCTGGACTTCTTACTGGTTGGCTTTAGAATATAAAGTTGACCCAACTCCAGTCAAAACCATTGACGAACTAAAACGAAGGTTGAAAAAATAACTCTTGCCATTTTAAGGAAATAATGGTATATAAAAAATCTATGAAAGGTTTTATCTTAGCGGCTGGTACAGGAACCAGATTATATCCTTTAACTTTAGAGATTCCTAAACCTTTGCTACCAGTCGGTAGAATTCCAATCCTTACTTATTTAGTTGACCTTTACTTGGATAACGGGGTTGACGATATTAAAATTAATATCCAAAGAGCTCATTTGGAAGATTTTTATAAATGGAAAGCTACCTATTTCCCTGGGAAAAAAATCGAACTGATAGTTGAGCCTAAACCATCAGGTACCTTCACTCCAATTGTTAAAAAAGTAAACTCTAAATGGTTTTCTGAACCAATTGTAGTTTCTAACGGAGATGAGTTAAAGGAACTTAACCTTAAAAAGATGATTAGCTGGCACAAGCGAAAAAAAGCTTTAGTTACCGTAGGTTTGGTTAAAGTAAAAAATCCCCAGGTTTATGGAGTAGCCAGAATGGAGAGAGATCAAATCGCTGAATTTGTTGAAAAACCAAAAAATCCTCCTTCTTCTTATATTAATTCTGGTCTTTATATAATGAATCCTGGAATAAAAAAATATTACCCTCAAAATGCAAAATTCGCTATGGTCGAAACTGACCTTTTCCCTCAATTAGCTAAAGAAGGAAAACTTTTTGGTTATAAATATAAAGGAAGATGGCAAGATGTTGGCACGTTTGAGCGCTGGGAGGAAGCTATAAAAAACTGGAGTCATAAAAAGTAATAATGAAAATCAAGAGGGCTCTTAAGTGTGCGGCTATAAAAGAGCAGTTAGAAAAAGTTTTAGAAATAGCCAAAGGAACTGGAATTCGCGGGTTAGAAATTCAAGAAATTCTTCCTCAAATTGAAGAGTTTTCTTTTGAGAAAAGAGGAAAAATAATAATAGAAGTTTTTCAACAATATCCTCTTACTTCTCTTGCCTATCATTTTCCTTTACCCCCAAGATCATTTTTAGATGATTATTCAAAATGCACTAAATTTGATTTAACCTCAAAAGAGAGTTCTCTTATTTTTAATTTAACTGAAGATACTATCAAGGAAGCAACTTTGGTCGGTCAGGCCTTAAATATTAAAACAGAAATTCCTATTGTTGTTCATCTATTTGGTCTTACTACCACAGATAAAATAACCGAGGAAGAAAGAGATAAAAAATTGAATTTAGGAGAAAAGAGATTAAAAGAATTAAAAGAAATAGCAGATTTCTTTTCTAAAAAATCTGGCTTAAAATTAGTAATAACCAGGGAGAATAATCCTCCGGAGCACGGTAAAGTTCAAGGCCTCCTTGATTTTCATCCTCAAGATATTATTAGAACCTCAGATTTAGGAATTGGAATTACTTTAGATTTTGCTCACCTTTGGCTAAATATGCTCTACTGGAAAGAAGGCAAGGGAGAACTTCCTGGCGTTGACCTCAGTAAAAAATTGTATCGAAATATTGATTTTGAAGAAACAATTGATTTATTAGCGCCAGGTTTAAATCTTCTCCATCTCAATGACGCTGGTCCTAGCTTTCGCCAACCCTTTGAAGGGTTAGAAATTGGTAAGGGAAACCTCCCCCACTCCTTTGTCATCCCTTTAATTTGTAGTAAACTGAAAAAAGACATCATCGGTACCTATGAAATGAAATATGGTCACAAAGACCCAGAAAGCATATTTAGAAGTGATCAATTTTACCAAAAACTATTTAAAGAAAAGTTTAAAGAATATTTTGATTAATTTATGTCAAAAAAAATTTTAATTACCGGAGGTTGCGGATTTATCGGAACCAACGCCTCTGCCTACTATCTAAAAAAAGGCTATAAAGTTATAGCGGTAGATAACCTCTTTCGCCCCGGTTCAAAACAAAATTTAGGTTGGTTGAAAAAACAAAAAGGTAAGTTTGTCTTTGAAAAAGTGGATATTAGAAATAGTAAAAAGTTACTGGAAACGTTCAGAAAGCACAAGCCAGATTTAGTTCTCCATCTGGCTGCGCAAACTACGATGGTTACTTCAGTAACCAATCCTAGGGAAGATTTTGAAATAAATGCTTTGGGCACTTTTAATGTTTTGGAAGCAATGCGAAAAACAAAAAGCAAAGCTCCAGCTATTTATACTAGCACTAATAAAGTAATGGGAGAGCTACTATATATCCCAATTATCGAGAGAGCAAAAAGATATGATTACAAAGGCATTAAAGGAGTGGATGAGAATTTTCCTTTGGACTTCGTTGGCCCCTATGGTTGCTCCAAGGGTTGTGGCGATCAATATTTTATAGATTATTCAAGGATTTTTGGTTTAAATACCATCGTCTTTCGCCAATCAGGGATTTACGGCCCTCATCAATTTGGCATTGAAGAGCAGGGTTGGCTAGCTTGGTTTTGCAATGCTTTATTATTCAATAAACCAGTTACTATTTTTGGTAACGGCAAGCAAGTCAGAGATGTTTTATATGTTGACGACCTAATAAAGGCTTACGATTTAGCCTTTAAAAATATTAAAAAAACTCGGGGGAAAGCATACAATGTTGGCGGCGGAGCAAAATTCTCTCTTTCTATTTGGGAATTATTTAAAATTTTAGAAGAGTTAGCTGACAAAAAATTCAATTACAAATTTGGACCCTGGCGATCGGGTGACCAGAAAATCTATATTTCTGATGTTTCTCAAGCTAAAAAAGATTTTAAATGGTCGCCCACCATTTTTCCCAAACAAGGAATCAAAAAACTCTATAATTGGATTTTTCAAAACAAAACTCTTATTAAGAAAGCCGGGGTATTTAAAGAGTGACTCAAAAAATTAAAATTGAAAAGGATTTTAAGCGACCCTGGGGTGGATTTATTAAATTTATTGATAATAAACCTTGTACCGTAAAAATTCTCCAAATTAAGAAAGAAGAAAGTTTATCTTTGCAATTTCATAAACTAAGAAGCGAATTTTGGTATCTAGTTTCAGGAAAAATAAAAATAACTATTGGCAAAAGTTTAAAATCACTTAAAAGTAAAACTTTAAAAGAGGGGGATATATTTCTATTCCTCCCGAAAGTTTACATAGAGCAGGAGGTCTAGTAAATTCAAAAATCTTAGAAATCTCTACTGGAAAATTTAAAGAAAATGATGAGGTAAGATACGAAGATAAGTATGGAAGGAAATAATTAAGCCGAGGTGATGAAACTGGGAAACATGCACGGTTCAGGGCCGTGTGCCATTTAAGGCTTGTGGGTTCGAATCCCACCCTCGGCACCATGAAAAAATCTCAAGAGAACCTCAGAATAATTCCCTTAGGTGGTTTAGGGGAAGTTGGTCGTAATATGATGCTCCTTGAATATCAGGAGAAGATTTTGATTTGCGATATGGGTTTTAGAATGCCGGGAGAAGATATGCCTGGCATTGACTATATCATCCCTAATATTAATTATCTTAGAGGCAAAGAAAAAAATATTTTAGGCATTGTCTTTACTCATGGTCACTATGACCACATTGGCGCTATCCCCTATCTAATTGGCAAAATCTGGCATCCTAATTTACAACTTTTTGCTTCTCCTTTAACTCGGGGATTAATTTTAAAAAGACAAAAAGATTTTCAAAATCAACCACCTTTAGATATATCTGAGGTCAAGGATGGTTCAAAGATTAAATTAGGTCCTTTTCAGATTGAATTTTTCAGGCAGAATCACAACATCCCTGACAACTTAGGGCTATTCATCCAAACTCCGGTAGGTAATATTTTACACACCTCTGATTTTAAGTTTGACCTAAATCCAGTAAATGACAAACCAACCAATTTCAAAAAACTTAAAGAAATTTCCAGAAAGGGCATCCTGCTTTTAATGTCAGACTCTACTGGCGCTGAAGAAGAAGGTCATTCTCTTTCTGAAAAAACCATTGAAAATAATCTGGCAGAAATTTTTCAACGCTCCCACGGCAGAATTATTGCTGCCACCTTTGCTTCTCTAATTAATAGGATTCAACAAATTATCTCTTTATCTGAAAAATACGGAAGAAAGGTAGTCATCGAAGGTTATTCAATGAAAACTAATGTGGAGATTTCTAAAATTCTAGGGCATATTAGATCAAAGAAAGGAACAATAATTAAAACTAAAGAAATTACCAAGTATCCTGACTCAAAAATAACTATTTTATGCACCGGAGCCCAGGGAGAAGGCTCAGCAGTTTTAATGAGAATTGCCCAAAAAGAACATCCTTCTCTTAGGTTTAAAAAAGGAGATACCGTTATTCTTTCTTCCTCAGTCATCCCCGGCAATGAAAGAACAGTCCAGTTTCTGAAAGATGACATTTTGCGCCAGGGAACTAAAGTTTTCCACTATAAAATGATGGATATTCACGCTGGGGGCCATGCCCAGGAAGAAGAATTAAAGGAAATGATTAAAATTATGAGACCAAAATTCTTCTTGCCCTTGCACGGCCAATATTCAATGCTAGTTGCTCACGCTCAAATTGCTCAAGAATCCGGGCTGCCAGAAAGAAATGCTATAGTTGCTGAAAATGGTCAGATTATTAATCTCAGCCAAAAAGGAATTTATCTTAAAAAAGATAAAATCCCTTCAAATTACGTCATGGTTGATGGTCTGGGGGTTGGAGACGTAGGAGAAATCGTTCTCCGAGACAGGCAAATGTTAGCTAAAGATGGGATGTTTGTCATTGTGGCCATAGTGGATAAACAAACTGGTAAAGTTAAGGGTTCTCCTGATATAATATCAAGAGGATTTGTTTATCTCAGAGAATCAAAGGAATTATTAAAAGATACCCGAAAAAAAGTAATTGGGATTATCAACCAAGCAACCGGGTCTGGCAGAGCAGTCAATTGGAGCAATCTCAAAGAGGAAATTCGCAATAAGATAGGCCAATTCTTATTTTCTAAGACTCAAAGGAGACCAATAATTCTCCCGGTGGTCATCGAAGTTTAGCTATGCGAGTCTTTTCAGGCATTCAGCCAACTGGCGATATTCATCTTGGCAATTATTTAGGGGCTATCAAGCAGTGGGTTGAACTCCAGGAAAAAGCAGAGTGTATTTTTTGTATTGTTGATTTACACGCTTTGACTGTTCCTTACGAGCCAAAAACCTTACAAGATTTAATTTTAGAGAAAGCCACTGCCTATTTGGCGGTTGGTATTAATCCAGAGAAATCAATTATCTTTATTCAGTCACAGATCCCAGAACATACTGAATTAACTTGGTTATTAAATACTGTTGCCCCGGTCGGCGAACTCACTAGAATGACCCAGTATAAAGAAAAAGCAAAGAAGTTCAAGAAGAATCTTAATGCTGGTCTTTTAAACTATCCCCTCTTAATGGCAGCTGACATCCTTCTTTACCAAACAGATGTTGTCCCGGTTGGTGAAGACCAAAAACAACATATTGAATTAACCAGAACTATTGCCAGAAAATTCAACCAAAAATTTGGCCAAACTTTTAAAATCCCTGAAGTCAAACTACCAAAATCAGGGGCAAAAATAATGAGTCTAACCCAGCCCCAGAAGAAAATGTCAAAAACTGATAAGCCGGAAAGCTATCTTGGGCTTTTTGATGAGCCAGCCCAAATAAAAGAAAAAATTATAAAAGCTGTCACTGATACTGGTAAAGTAATAAAATACGACCCCAAGAAGAAACCCGGCATTGCTAATCTCCTAACTATTTATTCTTTGCTTTCCGGAAAAACGACCAAAGAAATTGAGAAAAAATTCAAAGGGAAGGGATACTCAAATTTTAAAAAGTCCTTAGTTGAAATTATTATCAATTCTTTGGAACCCTTCCGCCGAAAAAGAAAAGAACTTCTCTCCAGAGAAGTTTATGTCAAGGAAATTTTGAGCCAGGGCAGAAAAAGAGCTCAGGTTATTGCCTCTTCAACCATTCAGCAAGTTAGAAAGAAAATGGGTCTTATCTCTTAGTAATTTCTTTGTTTTTGCCTCTACTACTAATCGCAAAAGGGATTCGGTATGAGAGGGACGAACATTAAACCACCAATCTGAAAAATCAATTCTCAAACCATCTATCTTTAAAACTTTCCCTCCTTTAAATTTACTTTCTAAGGTTTTCAAAACCTTTTTTTTGTCTTTTACTTTAAAGTTTATTTCTCCTGAATGAAAATATTTCTTATATGGTTTAATTAATTCTGAAATAGTTTTTTTAGTTTTTGAAAGTTCTTCTAAAATCTTAAATAAAACAAAGAATGGTGCTTCCGAAAAATAATGTTCCCTTAGATAATAATGTCCTGATGCTTCTCCGCCAAATAAGATATTATCTTTTCTCATCTTCCTTTTAATGTTAGAATGGCCGACCTTCCAGATTATTGGTACTCCCCCACTTTCTTTTACTGCCTCGGGAATTATTCTACTTCCTCTCACGGTATAGAGAAATTTTTCTCCGAGATTTTCTTTCGCTAAAATACTAGCCAAATAGGCAGTGATTATGTTTGGAGGAATAAATTTGCCTCGTTCATCAAAAAAAACAATTCTGTCTCCATCCCCATCGAAAGCAACTCCCAAATCTGCTTTTCTCTTTAAAACTTCTTTTTGAAGTTTTTCTAAATTCTTTTCCTTCATACAATCCAAAGGGCGATTTGGGAAATTTCCGTCTAGCTCAGGGAAAAGATGAGAAACCCGGCATTTCGTTTTTTTAAAAATCTCTGGAATCACAATGCCGGTTGGAGTGTTTCCGGTATCAACTACGATTTTTAGCGGCACTATTTTTTTAAGATTGAGGTCTTTTAGATTAAATTTTACATATTCTTTCAAAACATTTTCCCTGGTTATTTTCCCCTTTCTTTTCGAAACTTTAAAATCATTCCTAATTATCATCTTTTTAATCTTTTTCAATCCGGTCTGAAAATCAACCGGAATTGGCACTTCTCTCACCAATTTAAATCCATTATAATCTTTGGGAAGATGAGAGGCAGTAATCATTACCCCTCCGTCATCAAATTTGTAATGTTTTGAGGCGAAATAAAACATTGGGGTTGAGCAAATCCCGAGAGACACTATATTCGCTCCAGAATCAACAATCCCTCTAGATAATCCCTTGAAGAGAACAGGAGAAGACAAACGGTTGTCCCGACCGATAACAATATCGATTTTTTTAACCGTCCTTCTCTTTTTAACAAATCTGACAAATGCTTGACCAATTTTATAGGCTATTTCTTTATTAATTTCATCGGGGTAAAGCCCCCGAACGTCGTAAGCTTTGAAAATATTAGGATTGATTTTCATATTAATTTAGTATATCATACATTTATTATGAATTCATTGTTCGGAACAAGCGGAATAAGAGGTTCAGCTAAAGATCTTTTAACTAATCAATTTTGTTTTGATATTGGCCGAGCTTTTGCTAAATTTTTAACCGACCATAAACAAAAGGGCAAGGTAGCCGTAGGCATGGACCCAAGAGAATCTAGCTCCAGAATAAAAGAAGCTTTCTCAATGGGCCTACAGAAAGAAAACTATCGAGTAATCGACCAGGGAATTGCTCCCGCCCCAGCAATGAACTATATTCTAATAGCTGACCCAAGTTTTACTGGTAGCTGTATGATTACTGGAAGCCATATCCGTTCAGATTACAATGGTTTAAAATTTTTTGCGTTTAAAGAGGAAATTTTAAAAAATCACGAGGAGGAAATAGGGAAAATTTATGAAAGTGTAAAAGAAAAGGTTAAATTTAAACCAGCAAAGATAGAATTAGAAAAAAGTGAAAAGGCTATTGATTCTTATAAAAAAATACTTTTGGGTTTAGCTAAATCGCCTTATCCCAACTGGAAAGTAGTTTTAGATTTTGGAAATGGCTGCCAATCAAAAATAATACCAGATCTCTTTAAAAAACTTAACATTCAAACTTTCATTATCAATGATAGCCTTAAACCTGGAAGTCTTATCGCCCGCGATACAGATGCAGTGGAATCAGGCGGAGCAGCACTGGACAAACTTCAGTGGAAAGTAAGAAAAGAAAAGGCTGATTTTGGAATTGCTTTTGATGTCGATGGCGACAGGGGTGTTTTTATTAATGAAAAAGGTGAATTTATCCCTGGAGACTATACTGGAACATTGATCTCTAAATATAGTGACACAAAAGTAATTGTCACCCCAATTAATGTTTCCCAAGTAGTAGAAACTATCGGCAAACCAGTTATCCGAACGAAAGTTGGCTCACCTTATGTAGTGGAGACAATGAAAAAATATGGGGCAACTTTCGGCTTTGAATTAAATGGCGGCGGAGTTTCAGCCGAAGTTATGATGAGCCGAGATTTAGGCTCGGTAACTATAAAAATCCTTAATTTGCTTAAAGAAAGCAAAAAAACATTAGGAGAGCTTGTCGCTACTCTTCCAAAATTTTATCTTCACCGGACGAAAGTTGACTGTCCTCAAGAATTAAATCCAATTATTCTTAAAACGGCTAAGAAAAAATTTAAAGGAGTTAAAATTGAAGAGCTTGATGGATTAAAAATCTGGCTGAGCTCTTCTAGCTGGATTCTTTTTCGCCCATCAAGCAATGCTCCAGAATTCCGGGTATTTGCCGAAGCGAAAACAAAAGAAAAAGCTAAAAAACTAGGCCAGAAAGGAATCAATTTTGTTAAATCATTGATAAAATAATATGTCTTTTTCAGTAGGTATTGTTGGCCTGCCCAATACTGGCAAATCAACTCTATTTAAGGCCTTGACCAAAAATAAGGTTGATATTGCTGCCTATCCCTTTACTACCATCCAGCCAAATGTGGGAATAGTTACTGTCCCTGATAAAAGATTGGAAAGCGTAGCTCAAGTCATAAAACCTGAAAAAATAACCCCGACCATTATTGAATTTGTAGATATTGCTGGTTTAGTTAAGGGTGCTCATAAGGGTGAGGGGTTGGGAAATCAGTTCCTATCCCATATCAGAAATTGTCATGCCCTTTTGGAAGTGGTTAGGGCTTTTGAAAACCCGGATGTTGAGAATGTTGCTGGCAAAATTGACCCAGAAGATGACATTGAAACAATTAAAATTGAATTTGAGATGAAGGATTTAGATAGTAAAGAGAAAGAAAACCTCCTCTCAAAAAAACCTATTATTTATCTCTTCAACACCAGTGATGGTGGACATCCGACGTCCACTAAAGGGTTAAGCTTAAATTTGAAATTGGAGGAAGAAATTTCCGAGTTATCCAAGACTGAAAAAAAAGAATTAAATATGGAGTCCAAGCTTGACCAATTAATTCTTACCTGCTACAATATTCTTGATTTAATTACTTTTTATACTATAACTGGCGGTAAAGAAACCCGGGCCTGGACCTTAAAAAGAGGGTTAAAAGCACCAGCTGCTGGTGGAGTGGTCCATTCTGATTTTGAAGAAAAATTCATTAGAGCTGAAGTAATTAATTGGCAAAAATTAGTAACGGCCGGCAGTTGGAAAGAAGCCAGAGAAAAAGGATGGATCCAGACCGTGAGCAAGGACTATATTGTTCAAGATGGCGACGTTATCGAGTTTAAAATATGAAATCTTACGAACTAACATATTTAATATCAGCTGACCTCACAGAAGAAGAAACAAAACAGTTTCAAGATAAAGTTACCTCTTTAATTCAGGCAGAAGGAGGAATTTTGGCTGCCAGAAGTACTATCTTAAAGAAAAAACTAGCTTATCCAATTAAAAAGCAGACTCAGGCCTTTCTAGCTATTTTAACTTTTCAGCTAGAGCCTATAAAATTAATTAACTTAGAGAAAAAACTAAAATTAGAAAATCAAATTCTTCGCTATTTAATTTTAATTAAGCCTCCGGTTAAAGAAATGCCAGCCAGACGTAAAAAAGTACCAGAAATTGTTCCCAAGAAACCCTTTCCTCCATCAGAGAAAAAGGTCGAATTAAAAGAAATAGAGAAAAAATTAGAAGAAATTCTAAAAGAGTAATGAACTTAAATAAAGTGTTTTTAATTGGCCGTCTGACTCGCGACCCGGAAACTAGAGCTCTCCCTTCTGGTCAATCAGTAACTTCTTTTGGTATGGCTACTGACCGATTTTTTACTGATAAATCAGGCCAGAAGCAACAGCAAACAGATTTTCATAATATTGTCCTTTTTGGCAAATTAGCTGATATTGCCTCTCAATATTTAAATAAAGGTTCTTTAGTTTTAATCGAAGGCAGGATTAGAAATCGAACCTGGAAAGATTCCTCTGGCAACCAAAGGTATAGAACAGAAATTATAGCCGAAAGACTACAATTAGGACCAAGGACAGCTGGCAAAACAGCTCCCGCCGAAGGCGAGGCTCGCCAAGAGCGACCGCCAGCCCAAAAAGAAAAAGAAGAATCTCCCAAGGAAGATATTCCAGTCATTGAGGAAAATGAGATCAACGTAAAGGACATCCCGTTCTAAACATGGAGTGCTACTTCTGTCAAAGAAATATTAAAGAGATTGATTTTAAAGAGACGCAACTTTTGCGTAAATTTATCTCAGGTTCAGGAAAAATTAAGCCAAAAAAAAGAACTGGAATTTGTTCCAGCCATCAGAGAAAATTAGCTCGGGCCATTAAAAGAGCCAGGGTCTTAGGTCTCCTCTCCTTTACTTCTAAATATTAAATCTTTAATTTTCTTTGTCATATCTAAATTTTCCTTTAGGAACTGCCTGCTGGCCTCAACCCCCTGACCGAGTTTAGTATTTTCAAACTGAAGCCAACTGCCGGCTTTTTTTATTATTCCTGATTTCAAACCAGCATTTAAAATATCACCGCAATAAGAAATTCCTTCGTTATAAAAAATATCAAATTCAGCAATTTTAAAAGGAGGAGCAACTTTGTTTTTGACTATTTTTGCCTTAATTCTAGAAGCAATAATTTCATCTTTTTGTTTAACCTGAGCAATTCTTCTTAAATCAATTCTAATTGAAGCATAAAATTTTAAGGCCAATCCCCCGGGAGTTGTTTCCGGGTTGCCAAACCTAATTCCGATTTTCATTCTGGTCTGATTTAGAAAAATGACCACTGTTTTTGTTTTAGAAATAATCCCGGAAAGTTTTCTCAAAGCTTGGCTCATGAGACGAGCCTGAAGACCAATTTGAAACTCACCCATTTCACCAGCAATTTCCGCCTTGGGAACTAAAGCAGCTACTGAATCAATAACAATGACATCAACTCCCCCTGATCCAACTAAAGTTTCAACAATTTGTAAGGCTTGCTCTCCGGAATCTGGCTGAGAAATTAAAAGGTCATCCACATTTACGCCAATTTTTTTAGCATAGTCAGGATCCAAGGCATGCTCAGCATCAACAAAAGCACCAACTCCGCCTTTTTTCTGAGCCTCAGCCAAAATATGCATGGCCAATGTTGTTTTGCCACTACTCTCAGGTCCAAAAATCTCAATCACCCTTCCCCTTGGCACACCCCTTACTCCTAAAGCCAAGTCAACGGAGATTGAGCCGGTGGGAATGACATCAACATCTACTGCTCTTACTTCTTTTAATTTCATAATTGCCCCTTCGCCAAATCGCTGTTTAATCTCATCTATTGCTTCTTCTAGATTCTTAGCTTCAATTTTTGGTTGTTTTTTCTTTGGCATATTCCTATATTAACAAATAAATTTTAAATGTTAAATGATTGAAAATTGAAAAATTTTATTACACTTTTCTCCAACTTTCCTCATCCTCATCAGTCTTAGTGTCACCTTGAAAGTAGACCTCCCGAGGTTTAGCTCCTTGGCCAGGCCCAACCACTCCATTTCCCTCCAGTATGTCTAATAATCTGGCTGCTCGAGCATAGCCGATTCTCAATCTTCTTTGCAATAAGGAAGATGAAGCCTTTCTCGCTTCAATAACTGTTTTTTTTGCCTCCTCATATAAGGGATCCTCATCGCTACTGCCAAATCCTTCAAATTTCGCTTTCTCCTCTGCCAAATTCATCTCAAGATCCTGGGCTAAGTGATTTTCAGGCTTGGTCCGCCAGCTGGCGGATTGAGTCTTAATAAAATCTACCACTTTTCTCACTTCTTTCTCTGAGACAAAAGCTCCTTGAATTCTCCTTGGTTTAGCAATCTCAGCTGAAACAAAAAGCATATCTCCCAGTCCTAAAAGCTTTTCCGCCCCAGCCGCATCAAGAACTGTTCTTGAATCAATCTGGGAAGCTACCTGAAAGGTAATCCTGGAAGTTATGTTTGCTTTAATTAAACCAGTAATTACTTCTACTGAAGGCCTCTGGGTGGCCACAACCAAATGAATTCCTACGGCTCTCGACATCTGGGCTAATCTAACAATTCCTGCTTCTACTTCTCTTCCTTTGGCAACCATTAAATCGGCTAATTCATCAATAATTAAAATAATGTAAGGCAAGCTTTTCCCTCCTTCTTTGATAGCTTTTTCATTGTAGCTGGCGATATTTCTTGAGCCATTACTCGATAAAACTCTAAATCTCTTTTCCATCTCTCCTGTCAGCCATTTTAAGGCGTAAACTGTTTTTTGAGCATCAAAAATTACTGGAGTTAAAAGATGAGGTAGTTCTAGATAAGATGTAAACTCAACCCTTTTTGGGTCAATTAAAATAAATCTCAAAATCTCAGGTGAATTTTGATAAAGCAAACTCAAAATTAAACTGTTCAAAAAAATTGTCTTTCCCGTTCCGGTCGAGCCAGCCACCAGTAAATGAGGCATTTTAGATAAATCAGCATAACATTGATTACCGGAAACGTCTTTACCTAAAACAAAAGTCAAATCAGAAACTGCTCTTTGAAAATAGGGAGCAGCAATTAAATCCCTTAATCTAACTTGCTGCCTTTCTTTATTGGGAATTTCAATACCAACCAAAGATTTACCTGGAATGGGAGCCTCAATTCTAATTGGATGCGAAGCTAAAGCTAAAGAAAGATTGTTAGAAAGAGTAATTATTTTTGAAAGTTTAATTCCCTCAGCTGGCTTCAAAGCATATTGAGTAACTGTCGGGCCTATGTTTATTTCTGACATTTCCACTGGTAGGCCAAAATTCTCCAAGGTCTTTTTAATAATAGTTGAATTAGTGACGGTATCACCAGCTAAGGCTCTTCCTTTATCTGTTTCTAATAATTCCAAAGGTGGAGTTTTATATTCTTCCCCTGCCAAGCCCCTACTGGGAACTTCCTTAGATTTTAATTCCAAAGCCGGCTCTTCTACCTTAGTTACTGGGGATCCTTTTATTATAGGTTCAATTTCTTTAACTTTGAACTTGGGAGCAAAGATTTTTTTAATTAGAGAGGGCTTCTTTTCAATTTCTTTCTTTTCAATTTTCAACCCTTCTTTCAGCCAAGGCCCTCTTAATAAATGCCAGAAAATTAAACAGCCAATTATAGCTACTCCACTAAAAATAATTTGACTAACTAAAGTTCCGAACAATCTCAATAAGGGCCAGCTGAAAATATATCCCAACCAACCGCCTCCCTTAACTCCGAGATTCAAGCTCTCCAGAATCCCAGCAATGCCTATTATTAAAATAACCATTGCTAAAATTGTTGGTCCTAAAAACTTTTCATATTTTGTACCGAAGAAAACTAATCCCCCCAAAGCAAAAATAAGAGGGATAATAAAAACTGCCTTACCAACTAAAAAGGTAAGGCTTTGAATTACTCCTTGACCAGCTATACCCGCTAAATCAAAGAAACTTAAAGCTATAATTATAGCTAGGACGAAAATTACTACTCCCCAAATCCATTTTTTTATCTCCTCCGGCAAAACAAAAATATTTGGCTTTTTCGTTTTTTCTTTAAGCTTTTTTTGATTTTTTTTGTTTTTCTTCTTCATGCCTGAATCCTGTGCCTGCTGGTATTAGTTTACCAATTATTACGTTTTCTTTCAATCCTCTCAACTTATCTTCTCTTCCCTCTAAAACCGCCTTAATTAAAACACGGGAAGTTTCTTGGAAAGAAGCTGCCGAAAGAAAACTATCTGTTGTCAAAGCAACTCGGGAAATTCCAAGCAAAACCGGGACTCCTTTGCTAGGTTTTCGTTTTTCTTTTTTAAGTCGGCTATTTTCTTCTAAAAATCTTGCTCGCTCAACAATCCCGCCGCTACCAAAGATAGAGTCACCAGCCTCTTTAATCCGTAATCTAGAGAACATCTGACGACAAACTATTTCAATGTGTTTATCGTGAATTGGGGCTCCTTGGGAGACGTAAATTTTTTGAATTTCTTTAATAATATAACGTTGGGCCCTTTCAACCCCGGTTAATTTAAATAATTCTTTTAAATCTAAACTCCCCTCACAAAGCTGTTGCCCTCTTCTTATATCTTGGCCAGGCTCCACCCAAATTGCTGCTTTTGCTGGAATTTCATACTCAACAATTTCCGTCTTTTTCTTTTTATTTTTTTTACCTTTAGTCTCGGACTTCGGATTTCGTCTGTCTGCCGGCAAGGCAGGGATTTCGGATTTTATTCTTATTATTCTCTCTGGTGTTATCTCCAAAATTTTTCCATCTACTTCAGATATTTCTGCTTTGCCCCCCGGAGTCCTAGCTTCAAAAATCTCCTGAACCCTAGGTAACCCCATAGTAATATCTCCTCCACCAGCTACTCCTCCAGTATGGAAAGTTCTCATGGTTAACTGAGTGCCGGGTTCTCCAATTGCTTGAGCGGCCACAATTCCGACTGCCTCTCCTAATTTTATTAGCCGGCTTCTTCCAAGGTCCCAACCGTAACATTTTTGACAAACTCCTCTGGCTGATTTACAGCTCAAAGGAGAACGGACCTGAACTTTTTCAATGGAAGCTGCAATTATCTTTTCAGCTTTATCCCAGTCAATAATTTCTCCTTTTTTGCAAATTCCTCTAATGTTTTCTAAATTTACTCTTCCCAAAATTTTATAAATAAAATTCTGACCAAGTTCATCAGCGTCCTTTTTCCAAACCAAAATTCCTTCATCGTCCTTGCAATCTTCTTCAAAAATGATTACTTCGTGGGAAACATCAACTAATCTTCGAGTCAGATATCCTGCCGTAGAGGTTCGAAGAGCAGTATCTGCTGTCCCTTTTCTTGCTCCGTGAGTAGAAATGAAGTATTCCAAAACATCAAATCCTTCTTTAAAAGAACTTTTTACTGGCAACTCGATAATTTGACCAGCCGGATTAATTACTAAGCCCTTCATCCCAGTCATTTGAACTGGCTGGCCCCAGGAACCCCTCGCCCCCGAATCAATAATTTGGAAAACTGAGTTCTCCTCAGTTAAGGTCTTTGGTACCAAATCTTCAATCGTTGTCTTGACCCTACTCCAAATTTCAATTACTTTTATACTTTTTTCCTCTCTGGAAAGTAGCCCTTTTTTAAAATGTTCTTCAATTTTTTCTACTTCCTTTTCTGCTTCAGCTATAATTTTTCCTTTTTCTGGCGGAACTATCAAATCATCCATCCCCCAAGAAACTCCAGACCAAGTTGAATATTCAAAGCCTAATTCTTTGATCTTGTCTAAAATTTCCTCAGCTTTTGGCGAACCATATTTTTCAACGACATCTCTACTCATTCTTTCCAAATCCCTTACTCTTAGATGTTCATTCTGAAAAGGATAATCTTGGGGGAAAGCTTGATTAAAGATAACCCTGCCAACGCTAGTCTCAACTAAAGCATTCTTTATTCTAATTTTAATTTTTGCTCTTAAATCAACACCCCCAGATTCATAGGCCATAATTGCTTCTTCTGGACTGGCCAGAATTTTTCCTTCCCCTTTTTCACCTTCTTTAATTTTAGTTAAAAAGTAGCAACCTAAGCTAATATCTTGATATAGGGTGACAATCGGAAAACCAGTAGCTGGCTTCAAGAGATTCTTAGTAGAGAGCATAATTTCTTTGGCTTCTTTTTGAGCCATATCAGATAAAGGAAGATGAACTGCCATCTGGTCTCCATCAAAATCGGCATTAAAGGCTTTGCAAACTAAGGGATGAACGTGAATTGATTCACCCTCAACCAAGACCGGATAAAAAGCCTGGATTCCTAATCTGTGAAGAGTAGGCGCTCGGTTAAGTAAAACAAGTTTATCTTTGACCACTTCTTCCAAAATTGCCCAGACTTCATCGGTTTCTTCGTCAATTAATCTAGCTGCCCCTCGAACATTAAAAGCTAATTCTTTATCTAAAATTCTTTTAATGACAAAAGGTTTAAAAAGTTCCAAAGCCATTATCTTTGGTATGCCAACCTGATCAAGTTTTAATTCCGGTCCAACAACAATTACACTCCTGCCAGAATAATCTACTCTTTTCCCTAAAAGATTTTGTCTAAATCTTCCTTGTTTTCCTTTAAGAATATCAGCTAGGGATTTCAGCAATCTTTTACCGCCAGTAGTAGCCATAGTCATTGTCCCCTTCCTCATTCCATTATCGATCAAAGCATCTACTGCCTCCTGGAGCATTCTTTTTTCATTTCTGATAATCACTTCCGGAGACCCTATTTCCAAAAGATACTTTAATCTATTGTTTCGATTAATCACCCGGCGATAAAGGTCGTTTAAGTCAGAGGAAGCATAACGACCGCCGTCTAACTGAACCATTGGTCGTAGGTCAGGAGGTAAAACTGGCAGAACAGTTAGGAACATCCATTCTGGTCTAATCCCAGCTTTTAGCATCCCTTGGAAAATTTTTAATCCGGCTAAAAATTTTCTTCTGGAGGCTGGCAGGACTGTCTGACTCTCTTTTGTTAATTTAGTGATTTGTTTTTTCAAATCAATTTTTTCAAAAATCTTTCTTAAGGCTTCCGCCCCAGTCTCTGCCTCAAAAACTTCCCCATATTTCAAAGAAAGCTGATGATATTCTGTCTCAGATAAAATTTTCAAAGGTTTCAGATTTAAAACTTCATCTCTGGCCCTGTCCCTGGCCGCCTTCAATTCACTCAACTTAGGTTTTTTTGTTTTGGATTTAGAATTTTGAGTTTTGGATTTATTTCGGATTTCGCCTGCCTGCCGGCCAGGCAGGGGTTTCGTGCTTCGGATTTTCACCTTGTATTCCTTCTCAATCTCATCTAAAACTTTTCCCTTTGCATCTTCATTAACATTGGTAACAATATAGGAAGCGAAATAAATTACTTTTTCTAAATGCTGCATGGGAATATCTAAAATTAATCCCATCCTTGAGGGCACTCCCCTTAAAAACCAAATATGAGAGCAGGGGCTGGCTAACTTAATATGGCCCATTCTTTCTCTCCTGACTTGAGCCTTAGTTACTTCCACCCCGCACCTATCACAAATCATTCCTTTGTACCTGATTCTTTTATATTTACCGCAATAACATTCGTAATCTTTGGTTGGTCCAAAAATTCGTTCACAAAACAGCCCATCTTTTTCTGACCTCTGGGTTCGATAGTTAATGGTTTCTGGCTTTATTACCTCACCATGAGACCAATTCAAAATTTCCTCAGGTGAAGCAATTTTTATTCTTATACTTTCTAAATCGGCAACTCTCATAGAAATAAATTTTAAATGCTAAATTTTAAATGAATTTTAAATTATTAAATGTTTGAAAATTAAAAATTGCAAATTAAGACCCCCTTATTTTTTCCTTCACTTCTACTGATAATCCCAATGATTTTAACTCAGCAACGAGCAAGTTGAAGGAGGCAGGGATGCTTGGGTTTCTAATTTCCTCTCCCTTTAGTATTGCTTCATAAGTCGCCGCTCTTCCCTGTACATCATCTGATTTTATAGTTAACATTTCTTGAAGAGTGTAGGCTGCTCCATATCCTTCCAAAGCCCAAACTTCCATTTCTCCAAACCTTTGGCCTCCGAATTGAGCTTTTCCCCCTAAAGGTTGCTGGGTTATTAAAGAGTAAGGCCCAATACTTCTCATATGGATTTTATCTTCAACCATATGGATTAACTTCATTATATATATGTAGCCTACTGTAATTTTTTTAGGAAAAGCTAAGCCAGTCCTTCCATCATAAAGAGTAATTTTACCATCTTCAGGCAGACCAGCGGCCTTCAATTCCCTCTTTATATCTTCTTCAGTTGCTCCGGCCAGGGCTGGACTAGCCGCTCTATATCCCAATTTTTTGGCGGCAAAAGCCAGATGGGTTTCCAAAACCTGACCAAGATTCATTCTGGAAGCCACGCTCATCGGGTTTAAGATCATCTCAACCGGTCTACCATCTTCCATGAAAGGCATCTCTTCAACTGGTAAAACTTTGGAAATTACTCCTTTGTTTCCGTGCCGACCAGCTAATTTGTCGCCAGCCGTAATCTTTCTAATTTGAGCTATCTCAACTCCAATTCTTTTTATTACTCCCGGCTCTAATTTATGGCCCAATTCCCGAGAAAATACTTTGACCCCTATCACTCTTCCTCTTTTCCCATGCTCCATCAAAAGGGAAGTATCTTTAACTTCTCTTGCCTTCTCGCCAAAAATTGCTCGCAATAATCTTTCTTCGGCAGTTAAATCTGCTTCTCCTTTTGGTGAAATTTTACCAACCAAAATATCATTGGGCCCGACCTCTGCCCCAATCCGAATAATACCTTCCTCGTCTAAGTCTTTTAATTTTTCCTCAGAAACATTGGGTATATCAGGAGTGGTAATTTCTGGTCCCAATTTTGTATCCCTAACATCGCAGGCAAAACTCTCAATATTGATTGAGGTAAAAGTATCGTCTTTTACCAACTTTTCAGAAATAATAATTGCGTCTTCAAAATTTCCTCCCCTAAAAGGCATAAAAGCCACCAAAATATTCTGACCCAAAGCTAAAGATCCCTGAGAAATTGCCCCTCCATCAGTTAAAATATCTCCCTTTTTAATCTTCTGGCCTTTTTGAACAATCGGTTTCTGATGAAAACAGGTATACTGGTTAGTCTTAATAAAAGTCCTTAAATCGTAAACTTTTGACTTTTGATTCTTGGCTTTAATTGTAACGTGATTAGCATCAACTTCAGTCACTCTGCCGTCTTCTTCGGCAATAATTTCCAAGCCCGAATCTCTGGCCACTCTCTCTTCTACTCCGGTAGAAACTAAGGGTGGTTCGGGGTTTATTAAAGGCACCGACTGGCGTTGCATATTTGAGCCCATTAAAGCTCGGTTGGCATCATCATTTTGAAGGAAAGGTATGCAAGAAGTGGCAATTGAAATAGATTGTTCGGAAGAAACATCAATAAAATCAACTTTGTCTCTGTCTGATATACCTGGCTCACCTTTTATTCTGGCTTCCACCTTTTGGGAAATAATACGGCCCTTGTCATTAATTGGCACTGCTCCCGAGGCAATATTATACTGTTCTTCTTCGTAGGCATTAAGGTATCTAATGTCGGATGTTACCTTCCCTTTTTCAACTTTAAAATAGGGCGTTTCTAGAAAACCATAATTATTAATTCTGGCAAATGAAGCCATATGACCTACCAAGCCAATATTAGGTCCTTCTGGTGTTTGAATAGGGCAAATCCGGCCATAATGAGAGGGCTGAACATCTCTAACTTCAAATCCTGCCCTTTCTCTGGTTAAACCGCCTGGCCCAGTAGCTGATAGCCTTCTTTTATGCTCTAGCTCAGCTAAAGGATTCTCGTTATCCATAAATTGAGACATCTGAGAAGAAGTGAAGAATTCCTTAACTATGGCCATAAAAGGTCTGGGGTTTATTATCTGACTGGGAGTCAAAGTATAAATATCTAAGGTAGACATTCTGTCTTTAATAATCCTCTCCATCCTCATTAACCCTACTCTTAATCTGTTTTGCAAAAGTTCATTTAAGGTTCTCACTCTTCTGTTGCCCAAATGGTCAATTTGGTCAGGTTTGGCTCCTGGCGTATTATTCAATCTAATTATTTCTTTTAAAACTTGGACCAGATCCTCTAATGTGATCACTCTATCCTTTATCGTAATTTCTTCTTCTTTTCTTCCGGGTTTTGAATTGGGTAGTCTCTGCCGCATCCTCCACCTTCCCACTTTGGAAAGATCGTATCTCTCAAAGTTAAAAAACATATTCTCAATCAGTTCTCTGGCTGTATCAGGAGTAGCCAAGTCCCCTGGTCTCAATCTTTGATAAACTTCAACAAAAGCCTCAGCCTGATTTTTAGCCGTATCCTTCTTTAAAGTTTCT
>SDBU01001072.1_pt1 | contig 40264 bp, 52 predicted proteins | sample 2277071 | NCBI WGS metagenome assembly SDBU01 (sample SAMN10397929, study PRJNA504765) | marine sediment metagenome | isolation source: marine sediment core GS08_GC12, 126 cmbsf | place: Arctic Ocean: Gakkel Ridge, Loki's castle | collected 2008 | reverse complement strand
TTTCTTTCCTGCTGAAGATAAAGATGCCGCTACAGCTTGACGTTGCGGATACCCTTCTTTCATCATTTTTCTTATATTTGAACTGACTACTTTCTTAGATTTACCTTTCTTAAGTGGCATATTTACCTCTCTTTTTTTTACGAGTATTTCTGTAGTTACGAGTATTTTTACGAGTATTCTTAGGCATTATTTCCTCCCCATCCGAAAAATCCTCCTCCTAAACCCTCAATTTGATCGCTATATATCGTGTCTATTTTTTGCTTGCCGAGAGCCGCGTAAGTTCTTGTCTCATTTAAGGCATATCTTTCCGCAAGCATCTTATCCATCATTGCAACACCGTCCATGTCCTGTCTATCCTCGTAAATCTTCTTGGAGGCTCCTGCTGCAAGGGTTTCCCACCATTCTAAAAGTTCTGGCACACCTGTTAAATTTACATTTGTTCCTGAACCTAGAAGAGCTTGAGAAGGTCGCCTATAAGCTACAATCTCTACCAAATATCCTTGGTCAGGAACAGGCCTAAGAGTAACTTGATTTTGCCAAAAGAGAATGGCTTGAGGGATTGCTGGATTAGCGGGGTTGTAAGATATGTTCACCTCTGCGTTGTTTGCTATGCTTGCACTAAAAGTAACGTCTATCGCTCCTGTTTGGTAGTCAATCGTATTAGTTCCTGCTGCATTCACATTCCCTATCAATGCACCATCACCGTCATCTGTGACATTTAAAGTTCCTGCTGCTGTATTTCCGGTTATAATTATATTCTGGACTCTAGCAACGTTAGGCTCTGCAAATGTAGCCGGGTAACTTCCCGTTCCAAATACTGCTGTAGGGGCTGTTTGCGTGTCCGCCATGGGGTTATTGTTGTAGCTTCGTATAATCGGTACATCTTGAGCAGTTCCCGTAAACTGAGCCGTTGCACCATCTCCAGTAGCAAACGTCTCCCTAGTCTGCCAGTTAAAGAAAAGACTATAGAAAGGCCAAGGGGTGTTGTATAGAGGAACAATCTTCTTATCGATGTTTGCCGGAGCTTCTAGAGTAGAATAATGTTCAAAATCGAAAGGATAGGTATCAATATTCTGGATAGTGTTGATTGTGAAAACATTTTTTAACTGAAGACTTCTGAATTCTGATGGGAAATCGTATAGATAAAATGAATTGATGTAATCGATGATTGTCGCGTCTGTTATCTGCAGAGAATTTCCACTGCCCGTTAGCTTTCTTGTTTTATTTATGATATCAGATAGGGTTGCGGTCATGTCTTAATCTCCTTCGAGAATTTCTAAATCTTTTTCTTTCCAACATTTCTTTAATTTCATGTATACTTACACCACTTTCTATCATTTTTTCAATTGCAACCCTTTCGTTTTCCAGTTGAAAAGAGGCGATAAAATCAATGATTGTTTCATCTTTGATTTGTATATAATCTTTACTCAGTGTTATATCTCTCATTTTATTTATGATGTCTGAAAGTGTCTTTGTCATATTTTAATCTCCTTCCATGATCTCAAAAACTTTATGTTTTCAATTGTGTTTACACTCCTACCGAACGTTTCCGCTACTATATGAATGGTACTTCCCATTTTTAGCAATATCTTAATCTCCCGTACCTCTCTAACACTCATCCTACTCTTAACTTTCACGTTCACACCCTTCGGTTATCAAAAGTATCATTGATATTTACCTGAGGAGGATTAGATCCCGGAACTCTAACAGAGCAACAAGGGACGCATTGGGGCGGTGTAGTACCTACCGTATCAATCAAAGAAAAGTCAAATGGATCCCACGAGGAGGAATCAATATCTACCGTAATCGTATCGGATGTAAGAGCTAATACAATTCCCTTCTTTTGGTTTATCTGAAACATCCCGAAATCACTAGTAACCCTAAAAGAGACAACCTCGCCCAGGGTAAAGTCATGATCTGCGGTAAATGTCGTGACCGCCTGGGTAGCATTTGTGAGCGCATTTATTAAAGCCCTTTGTGGGTAAAATCTATTGGTAGCCACATCAAATCCATACTAAAATACGTTTTCCGGTATGAATCTTATTCTGCTAGTCGATTGAAAAGTTGAAGGTACTCCACGGTCAGGAAGCATATTACCTCTTGCGGATCCATCATCTAACCCAAAGCATCGAATCTTCTTTACCGTATTATTTATATGTTTCACTAGTCCCATAGGAACTTCGCACACTTCATTGTGCACAAATTTATATGTTACAAGTAGATCCTCTGGAAAAATTCTATAATTGAATTCGATCCACCCCCCCCCTGCATCTACAAATTCAAACTTACCTTTTACTAATGGCTCATGCTCTTTTCGCATTTTATCCAATAATTCTTTAGCTTTTACCTTATCGACTTTTTTGTTGTGGCTCCGTCTTATCTGCCTGATTTCCATTTTCTACTCCTAAGTAAAGAAGGGGGAAATCCCCCCTCTGTTGTTTGATTTATTCTGCGTTATGATTGCCGCTATAGTAAGCTGTCCAATCATACACATCGCTAGCACTTGTAACTACCGCTGTACCACACCTCATGACAAATCTTGATCTGTTGTCGAAGGCTGCTGTTACAGGAACTCCTGGAGGGTTAGCTCCTACTTCGGGACGTGCACCTGAAGGAAGAAGAACAGCTGGACTTACACCTGCAGCGTAAACCGCTGATGTTGGTGGCAAGAATGCCGTAAAGCCTGAACTATCAATATTCACGGTGACGGTAAAAGCTGTAACAGCGGTTACCGTTCCATCCAAATTGTTAATCTCACTCATTCCATAGGCTGTAGGCACCCTAAATGACACGCTTTCACCGACTGAAAAGTCATGTGTAACGGAAAGCGAAACTACAGCACTCGCTGCTTGAGTAATCCCGACAGCTCCCGCAAGAGGCACGATGTACCTAAATCTTGGGAAAAATCTTCCTGGGATAATTAGGCGTGCATTACCAGCCGTTGCTGCTACAAATGGAGCATTATTTGTATCAATGTTTAAAGTGATATCTGTGTTAACACTCACAGCAGTCACTTCAATATCAAATCCTGAAATCTGAAGCATAGTAGTCGTATTATCAAAACGAACAACACTCCCCACTTGAATAGAACCAGTATCAGCCATAGTTGCAACTGCTGGATTCGCCGTGGTGATTTCAGTTCCTGATAGTGCCAAAGCTGCAAACGTTGGTGGATTAAACGAATCAATGAAACGAAATCCATTAGCCGTTATAGGCGCTGCTGCTGCTGATAATTCATCAGCGGTATTAACACCCATATCGGTACCTAATGCTGCCTCTTCTGCCATTCCGCGAAAACGCTTAGAAACAATTGATGTTTCTGCCGTAACCGCGTTGTCATTCCAGGCTGTTCTATTTTCTAAAACAAACCTGTCCGGCTCCCCTAAAGCTAACACTACATCATGGAAAGCAACTGCTGCCGCTGATGTAAAGGAGCCACTTAAAATATTTGAAAAACTCATAGTATCCTCCTTTTATATTGCCAATAGGCCGGTTGATCTTAAATTTTGTACCCACAAATCTTGTGTAATACATTGTCCTTGGTAGAAAGTTGCACCTGCGGTACTTCTTAACATACATGGATCATTATTATATCCAGGAGGCAGATAGATATACTTAGCCTTCCCTCCTGCTTGCCATACAAGCTTATATCCTTCTTTTGCGGTAGTGAAGCAATTAGCTATGTCATTACCTAGTAAAGAAGCGTTAGAAGAAATAGAGCCCTGAGAAGAAACAAACATTCGAGTATTGTTTATTCCGCCCCACTCACTTTCTAAAGTACGGTCTATATTTGGATATTGATACTTACGGGTAAATCCAGTCATGTTATTTAATACTGGAATCATACGTGTATGACACATCATTCCGTAGGAATCGCCAATTGGAGATGTGCCTATTTTGTCACGTCCCCCCATCATGGAGGTTATATATTCTCCGTCGTTCCCCTGCAAAACGGCGACTAGATCGTCCACGTCTGATACTGCCATTTCGGTAGGCAAATCGCCGTTACCCCCTCCTATGCAATTTATGATACTTGCACTCGATTCAAGATTGTCACGTTGCAAAATATCCTGTGTTTCCCTCATTGCCTGTCCAAGGCGAGCGGCCGCGCTATTTAATACAGGATCCTCATTTGTGATCGTAACCTGCCTAGTAAGAACGATATACGTAGCGTATACCCTTACTCTGCAATCAACATCCACACGATTGAGTAACTGTGAGGGTGGGTTTTGTTGTGCATCATCTAAAGGCACTGGGAAACGATCTAGTCGATCGTATCTTGATTGCCTGTCTATGAAACCTTGATTATCTGGAAGCTCTACAGGAACCGCGAAAAGATTATGAATGTTATTCCTTTCAGGGGTGCTTAGGAGCTTCGCGTTGTACCGCTGCTGAATTTGCGGCGGTAACGTTGAAATTGAGACTGTCATATCTCTTCACCTCAGCTTTTTTAATAGCTGAAACCCGAGCGACTTGCGTGACCCATCATATCTTCATAGAGTTTGATTTTTTCTTCCTTCCCCATGTTTGTCATGGAAAACGCCTGAGCCATGGGTCGTTTATTGTAAGCTTGCGGTGATTGAACACTTTTCGCATTCTCATTAATATTTTTTTCAACTTCCCTAGCGTGTCTATCCTCTGAAGAACCTTTTGATGAACCGTTTGATGGATTCATTAATTTCATGAATTCGTATGTCTGAAGCCCCATTTGAAAGGGATCCGACATCCCCGCAATCGTCTTTGCCAGCTGTGGTTTATCTTTTTCAAATTTTGCGATTGTCTCCGAATTCACAACTTGATCAAAATCTGCGTAAAGTTCCTTGAGCCTCGGTATAAATCTTTGTTTTTCTTTCTCTTGTTCAAGCCTATTAAATTCCTCTCTAGCGATAGCCCTTGCGTCTCTTTTATTCATCCTTCGAGAATCGCCTTTAGCCATGAAATCGCTATCTGGAATGTCGGCAAACTCATCCACTTCCTCTTTGGGTTGCTTCTGAACCTGCTGCTGACTTAAATTTTGTTGAGCCTGTAAAAGATTTTTTATCAAGTCGTCTTGAATCTTTACCTTTTGCACAGCTTCTTCAGCTGTTTTTTGAGCATCTTGTTCCTTCTTCCTGAGTTCTTTCCAATTTCTGTCTTGGTCGGTTTCCTCCTGCGCGGGATTAGCCTCTAAGCCTTCAACTGGCTGTCCTTCATCAACAATCGTGGAATCTTCCTGAGGCGTGACCTCTTGACCTTCACTATTTGGGTCTTCATCCATAACTATTTCCTTCGCTTGGCGAGAGCAATTGCAGCCTAGGCACGTTAATTCATACCTTCAACTTCAAACTATATAAATGTTTATTTTATGTAAACCCTTTAGGTTTAATAACTTGTGTATTTTACGAAATGGTGCGAAAGGTGAAAAATCTTGTTGGCAGAATTACCAAAAAAAGATACTATTTTGAATGTTACCCATTCCTAAAGTAGCATCCCTGATCAACCGACCCCTCTAAGGTCGGTTTTTCTTTCTATTACGGATAATTAATATGAGCAGAAGCAGAAAAAAAACTCCTATTCATTGGGTTTGCTCACCTAAAGCAGGCAAGATGAAAAAATGGAAGCAAAGAATATCTAGGCGTTTTAGAAGAAATGTTCTAGAAAATGATTTGCATGAGGGCAGCATGTACAGAAAAATTTCAGGTGATTTGTGGAATTCTCCAGCGGATGGAAAATCCAAATCATTCTTCTATCTAAAAAATTACCCCGATGAATGTAGGAGAATATTGAAAAAGTAAGAGTCGGGCACGCTATGAGGAAGTTTTCCTTTGAAAATATATATGTGGATCTTTAAGATATAGGCCGCTAATCCGGTGCTATTGAAATATCTTTAATCCGTGTCTTTAAATGATTTTTAGCATCGGAGGCGGTTTTAAGAAGTGTGATTTTTGTAGAACTGAGTTATTTTTTCATCGTATAAGGGACTATTATTTTCACTTAAAATGACTAACTCTTCAACGTCTTCTGAAAGTTTTATTTGAGACTCTATCAGTATTCTTCGATCTATAATATTTAGCCGATCCATTCTACAAACCATCCATCCCATACTTTTTTTATTTTTATCATTGAGCCACGCATTCTTAGACTTCTCATAAAATTTACTCTCTGCCTTTCTTTCTTCCAATAGATTCATGATTAACCTACGCAACAGAATGAAGAGAAACGACGGGACTAGGGATATTGACAACTTCATCCCTAAAAGATTTATTGGGAATCCAAAAGAACCCATACATTTTTTCAGTTTCTATTGCTTCTTCATCCATCCCAATGTACTGGCAAAAGTATAAATATGATTTCTGATAGTCTTTGATTACTTTCTCTTCATACCCTTCAATATTACCGCTTCTCATTGAGATCTTTGAAAATCCAAAGCTACCTAATTCGTTATCTCTCCAGTCCATAATCATTTTCACGTATTTTTTATCATACAATTGAGGATTCCAGAAAACATTTATCATCTCTGTGTGATGAGGGAGATCCCAGCAGTAAGAAACTTTTTGCTGTTTCGGTCTCATGTGAAAAACTGTTGTACTAAATTCCGGGAAGGGTCTATAAAGGGAGCGAATGATTTTTCTGCGAAAAGCATTTGGCATTTGTGCGTCACGTTTTTCAGCAACATTTACATAAAAAGGAGAACCGGAAAATGGATTTGACTGTAAAGCTTCATTTAGATCATCAACAAAATCGGGCATCATCTGTGAATTTATGTCACCCACCGATAAGACAGGGTCACAGCTACACTGGGCCTTAATGTATGTAGTCCCTACAGTATCTCTATTTCCATATTGTGATTTCATAGTTTGCCCTAGGTGAAAAGAGGGCTCCGCACGTTAAACGGACCCTATACTCCTTCTACAACATGGTAGATGAGCTAAATAGATGAACCGGAAGATTAAGACAGAACTTATGTGTTTAAGAGATTCCGGCACATCTAAGTGGGGGTAAAAGATCATCCACGTAGATTTTGGTTAAAATCTCACCCCCGGTTTAATTTATTTGTCGTATCTTCCCTTATAGGCTTCCCCACGAAGTTTGGATGCTTCATGCTTCTGCATATAGTTATTACGTTCAATATAGTTTAAAGGTGCTTGATCATATCTTTGAGCGTAGCAAGCTTCTGGTTTTGCGTAGCTATCGACATGAGGCATCATATTGCCCTGTTTATACCCATATGATTTTTTTCCGCTCATTTTTCCTGAATTTTTGTAAGCCATGGCATACCTCCTTGGTATGTTTTCAAATTAATTGATTACACCAAAAAGAGCAAATATATTTTTACTTAAGTTGTTGATAATGATTAGATTTATGTGATAATTCTGCCCGTTATGGCGGTAATAATCCATTATTTGATACAATAAGGATAATCCAGAATACTGGAGGTGGATGGCGAAAGCTATTGGGGGCCGAAAGGCCCTTTTTCACTTCAAATGCGGGAGAGAAGATGGATCCAGAGAATCAAGAATTTTACGGAAAGCGCATGATAATTTATAGCGCATATGACAAAATCTATGACCTCAAAGGAAAGCTAATAGAGGCGGTAAATTGTAGTAGATGTGGGAAATCTCCCTTTAGGTGCTTAGTTCAAGAGAACAATCCTATTTCCTGCCTGTGTTCAGATTGCTTTGATAATGCATTTAAGACGAGTGAATGTGGGGAGTGAAGCACTACACAGTAGCACCAGGACTCTGTTCACGCTCCATTTTATCCTCAAAGCTCAAAGAATTGATGGTTGAAAGCATGTCTAGCTTAGACGCTAGATTAGATACGTCAATTGATTGAAGTTCCTTGATTGTTTTGACAAGTGCAAGAAGGCTTTCTGCATCTTCATGCTCGGCGCGTCTTATTTTATCCTCTGCTACTGCTTTGTCAGTCTGTATTTTCGCTATCCTTTCTTGCGCAAGCCCATCCTGTGACCTAGCATAAGCGAGTTTCGTTTCGGTTTCTACTTGCATTTGTTGCATTTGAATCTCTTGCATCTTCTGATTTTGCTCATCTTGCGCTTGTTGGAATTGCTGCATTTGCTCTTTTAGTTCCTCTTTATTCTGTATGTACATAGCATCGATTATGCGTTGAATGACAGGTGGGGGAGTCGCTTCTCCTAAAATTTCCTTTAAGTGCAATAATTGCCCTAATTCTAACTGCTGCTGTGTCTCAGTTAACACCCCTTGAACTACTTTCGCCCCGTATTTAAAGAAAGCTTTGTCATCAAATTCAGGGGTAGGTTCTTCCCCTATAACCTGCTTTACTTTGTTATAACTCCAGTTCTTTTGGATCATTTCAATAATGATATCACCACAAAGACGCTGGCTTTCATCAAATTGGTCAAACAATCTTTGAAGAGTGGTAAGCCCTGCTCCTTGCCTTAACATAGACAAAATACCCGCCATATCATCGCTAGAAGCACCCAGCAATTCCTCATTCACGCCCGAAATTTTAGGCATAATCCCTTGAAGCAACTCCTCCATTTGGATCATCGTAGGGTCAGGGGGAATAATTCTCAGTTGCTCAACATCGGTCATCTCAAATTTGTTATCGATTACCAGTACACGCCCGTTACCTTGATTAAAGCTATCGTCAGGAGTTACAAGAGCACCTTTTTTTACCTTCATTCCTTGCTGTTGTGACTCAAGGATGTCTAAATCAGTCACTTTACGCCTGTTAAAAAGAAATTGGGCGTCTCTAAGATCGCGCACTATTCCGCGAAATTTGTAGGCATAATACGGTGTATCAGGGGTAAAATACCCTAAGAATGGCACATAAGGATATCGATCCATTCCATAGGGGTTTGGCTCATCTACAATTACCCTATCGTTAATCAATATCGATCTTCTAACCGTTGGCCTAGATCTTTTTATCAGTCTAAATCGGTCTTTGCCAAGTTGCATTTGGATTATTCTAAAATCCTCTTCATCTCCTAGAAATTCTTGAACCTCATTAGTTTCTTTATCGACTATATACTCGGCCTCTCTAGTGCTGAGATACCAGTACTCATCAAGAGCGATTAAGTTTGGGTATTGAATTTGATAGACTTCCGGCATGTAGTAAAATTTGTCGTCTTTGTATGATCCAGGGGGGAGAGAAAGGATTTCATCCCTGAACTGAGGGTATAGATTCGCTGCTTCTTGCTTATCGAAAAATTGCCTTGTCCAAACAAAGCGGCAATCGCTTAAATCATGCCGTCTAAAGAAGGGGTCAATTAGGATTGACTTGAAATCGTGATACCTTAGCTTTATATCTCCCGAGCTTGGATCCTCCGTCATATCTTTGTAGATGCTAACAAGCCCTATTCCTTGTGTGAGTGCCCCTTGCTCAAAAGCATCGCTATATACTTGATATGCCCCTGATTGATTGTGTACGTAGTATAAGCATTTCGTCATCTGATCTGCTGTTTGCTGCATAGGAGATTGAACGGGAATGCATATTGTGCTTTTGCGGTGTTGTCGTTGATACCCTGTGACCATTTGAACGGTTGAGTTGATCAGATTGAAATTGAACATTTTTCTTCGATATGTGCTCACTGAAGGGAATAATATTCCCCAAATATCTTGATCGCCAATAACGAATCGTTGATCTAAATCAGCTTGTGCCCATTGAGTTTGTAGAATATTGATGGTGTCCGAATAATTTTTATTCATCTCCATTCGTTTTTCCTGGTCTGCATCTACGCCAGGCCAAAATGTTGGGTCGGAATTTCTGATAAGTCACACTCCCTTAGGTACTTATGGGAATAGTAACAAATCTTTTATTTATTATGCGACTTTATCAAATATAAATGATTTTAATCTTGAGAAAATACCAAGTTTGGACTCTAAAGAGTTGATAGCGATTGGCCTTAATTTCGGATCTAAATAAGGAGTGAATCTTACATTATCTGCCACAAAACAATTTTTAGGAGAAAATACCGTCTCCCCATAAAATAAATATATGCGTTTTCCTTTCACCAACCCATTTTTTTTAGCCCATTTTTCAAAAAAAGAAATTAGTCTCCATTCACCACAAATCTTTATTCCTACTTTTCCAAATATTTTATAATATGGTGAGTTTTTAGAATTACAGGCCGATGTGATTTTCTGTTTTTGTCCCCTAACATAAGAATTTTGTTTTATAAATGTATGGGCACGTACTCGATTACGACACTTAGAACATTTTGACATTCCGGAGTTTAAATGAGTTCCTAATATAATTTCTTCATTCCCACAGTCACATTTTACGCCCCATACTCTGTTTCCACGTGACCAAGAAAGCTTATTGTGCTGTTGTTTCAAAACTGTAAGATTACCGAATTTTTTCCCTACAAGATTCCCATGCATAGAGTTATTTTTACAGTCTCTACACATAAGATCTACTTTTCCTTTTTTACCTAGATAATGGTAAGAATCTGAACATTTATATTCATTCCCACAGTCACATTTCCCATAACACGTTTGTTCTATTCTTTTGTGAAATTGAATCTTACCTATTTTTTCATTCATTTTCCTCATAATTTTCAGTCCTTTATTTCTACCATCTTTTATCTAGATTTTTGGGTTTTTCCGATGAAGGCTTAATATTTTCCATCGACAATTCCCATTTATGACGCATGACATATTGCTTTTTTTTGTACACCCATTTCGTGCCTTCCCTAAAATTCCAGTCCTTTTTTGTAGGTGGCCTAGAAGCGAGGATGTTATTTTTGCATAACATAACATCGTTACCCCAAACATCTTGGGATTCAGCGCATTGATAGATACGTTTCTTTCTAAATAATTTCTTGATAAACAAAAACATTACGGTTTCCTCTCTTCATTTTTGTATTTTTTTAACCATGATCCACAGTTCTCTACACATTCCTCTTTCATTTCAGAAAATGCTTCTTCCCAAAATTCCACGTCATCAATTGTGGCCATTAAACTACACATCTGATCAAACAGCAGATATCTCATGACTGAAATTGATCCTACAATTTGTGAAAAATCATCATAAGATGAAAACTTGTTTGATATATCTCTATGAATATCTATAGCAAACCTCTGAAAATCCTCTTCATATTCTTTTATAACGTGATCACACGTAACTTTTAGTTTATTAAAACGCTCATCTAATTCATTCATGTTCCTTTCTCTTCAATAATTTATTGATAAATAAAAACATTATAATTCCCTCTTTTCTTTTTTTAGTAATTCTGCCCAGTCTTCACACATTTCCCTACCAAGATCCCCCATATAGTCAAACATCCCTTCTCGATTGGCTACCCCACCAATATTTGATACGGCCCGGCATATTTGATTAAATAAAAGATAGTGCATAACATTGACAGAACATAGATCTTGTTTAAATTCATCGTAATGAGAAAATTTATTGTGTATATCCTTGTGGAGATCTAAAACGAAAGTTTGAAATTCCTTTTCATATTCATCGATTACCTTACCTACTTCTTCCTGTGCTCCATTAAGTATTTTCAGAATGTCAGTCATGTTTTACCTTTGCCGGGTGATATTCTATAACATCATTACGAACAGCCAATTCGCCTTGAATCCATTCCATATAATCCTCGCATTCCTTACGCGTTCCCTCTAATAACTCAATCTCATTAAGGTAACCGTCCACCGAACCCCCATGGTTAAAATATGCATTAACCGAACAACAATCCCTACAGCACGACATCTCTATGCAATGTGCGTTTTCAAGATTTATAAGATATGAACGATTTCTGGTGTTATCTGACTTCAGCCACATATTAATTTTCTCCCCAATAAGATCGCATAGCTTTTATGTCATTCGATCAGATTTTTTCCCAAAATTTATAATCGCTTCTTCCACAATCTCAGAACGAAATACCCTTCTAGGAAAATCCTTTTCCGTGCGCTCGAACCAAGTCTTATTCACTATACCTACCGCTTTTTTAGACAAATAAAAATGTGATGGTACTGTAACTTCACCGTCTTTGTTTTTGCTTACCATTAACTTTCCCCCCAGTAAGATCTCATCGCTTTTAAATCGTTTTTTGAATCAGTTCTTGAATCTATTTTCTCTAGCCCTGCACAAAGATAACGCATAGCATCTGCCCCATGGCTTGCTTCATCGTGTACATCTTCCGAGGTGAAGCCCCCTATTTGGTTATTCCACCGCTTTTTGTAATTAGAGAGAGCAGAAAGTCCTTCTTTACAGCGTATTGCGTCAAACCACATCTTAGGGAGCGTTGTCCGTACGAGATTGATTCCGTCCAATTTGCCATGGCATTCCAATACAAAGCCTGTGATATCAAACGCGCGAGCTTGATCTTCAAACGTGATCCCGGCTTTATCACGGGCTTTTGCATCATGGGGCCATATATGGGACCCATAAGTATATCCTTTACTTGTTAACATTTGTACTATCTGATCAAGTGGAGTATCGGAGCGTTGAAAATAGTCGATGATCATGATTTCTCCTGCTCTATTGATCTGGAAAAACCAGATCGCGGTGTAGTCCGCTTGCCCTAAATCCCAAGCGGTATGAACAGGTAACGCTTTGTCGTAGCTTATCTTTGTTGCTCGCCCTGCTTCGTAGAGATCTTTCATTTGAGTGGCATACCAATTCCCAACTTGACTTGATAAAAATGCCTCTTCTTGAGTGGATGGAAATTCTCTTAGCATATCTTCTTGCTGCGTGACGCTTTTCTTCACGTACCACCTCTTTTGAGCATCCGAAAGGTTTATGCCGTCTACACGTAGTTTGTCAAAATACTCGTTATCTTTTAAAGATATTTCTTGTTCACCATCAAGGACATACGTAGGATGTTTCCACCATGGAAAGAAAAAGGGTTTGAAATCCATATCTCCGAAAGGCTTACCCATTTTATCCCTAACAAAGGATTGATGGCACATATCGTAGTAGGCACCTTCACGCCCCTCCGCCGTTGATTCAATCACAACGAACTGCCCTGGATGGATGGTGTTTAAAGCACCCGTGATGACTTCACGTGCTTTCTCAGGATACTTAGCGCATATCTTTCCGAATTCAGATATATGCAAGAATTGGAGAGTACTCGAGCGAAGAGAAGTGCCAACGCGTATAATACTACCATGTTTAAATGAAAGCTCTTTCGCAGAGTCTCCGACCGTTTGGAATAGCGGACGCAAAGCCGGATGAAGGTTATCAAATGCAAACTTGAGCTTATCAACAAAAATGTCTTGACCAGAATCCAAAGTATGTGCAATTATTCCCGCCTGTATGTTGTTATTCCAAAGTACTTGATCTAGTAAATATAGACAAAAAAGGGTAGTGATTCCTAGCTGCCGTGCTTTCAAAATAATATTACACGTATGTAAATTGTCTAAAAGCTCTTGTTGCGCCCAGTTCGGCTTGAAATCAATCTTCTTACCGTATGGATCTTTAATAGAGTATAGGTTACTTATACGCCACTTTGGATCATCCAGATTTTTTAAGCTTGGGAATTTTGCTGCGAGTTGTGATATATTCTGCGATAAGTTTGATGTCATGTAAGCCACCCCCAGCCTGAGCGTTATTAGGATTGTTTTTCGCTGAATAGCCTCGTTTTGAACCTTTGTTATTTAGTGAATAGAAAGCTGATTTTAGAGCATTCCCAAGATCTTCTTTTTGCTGTGCTAGAGCATACATAAGCGTATTTTCCGCGGCATCCAACATAGTTTCCTCAAAATCATTTCGCATTTCTGCAAGCAATTCTTTTAGATAAGGTTTTTCGTTTATTCTCTTATACAGAGTGTTTCTTACAACCCCCAAAGATTTACTAGCATATGAGACACGGCCCCCAGAACTTTTTAGAGCGTTTATTATGTCCTCGTCGCTACATGTCCATTTAGCCCCTGAAACCGCCATCTATATCATCCTTGAGACGCACTCTTTTAACATCTCTTCGCGTTCATTCATCGTGAGCCATTCTTTAAATTCTGAGTGACAGCTTCTACCCATTTCCCGAATATCTTCAATATCCATATCTCTAAGCTCAAAGAAGCTTTGCAAAGTGGAAAAAATTTCCTTTGTTGATAGATTCTTAAACATTTATTTCCTCCCCATTCTTATTTATTTTAAAAGTTTTGTTATTACTTTTCATGTGATTTACCCAACGATCTACAACGATATCACAGTAAGCCGGGCTTATTTCCATGCAAAAGGCTCTTCGTTGAAGGATTTCTGCTGCAATAAGTGTAGTTCCTGAACCAACAAAAGGATCGTATACACCTTCACCAATGGAGGTGTTATTTCTGATAGGCTTAGCCATGCATTCAAGTGGTTTTTGTGTGCTGTGAGCTGTTCTTTCGTCATTCTCTTCATTTGATTTACCGAATGCTCCGAGATTAGATATTTCCCAAACGGTAGTCTCTTTTCTTGAACCTTGCCAATTATGATTTTGCCCTTTTTTTACAGCATACCAGCACGCTTCGTGCTGGCAGTGATAGTCTCCTCTTGATAGTGCAAAATGCTGTTTAGCCCATATGATCTCAGAAACAATCTTAAACTCTGCATCTATGAGAGATTTTTGAGTCTCTGAGGTGAAAAACAAGGAGTGCCAAACATAGGCTACATTTCCAGGAAAAAGGCTCCAAGCTAACGTCCAGTTTATTTTATCATCGTTTTTAACTTTACCCGTAGCCCCTACACATTTACCTGCTCTCCCCCTCCATGCCGCATCGTAATCAACACCGTAAGGAGGGTCTGTGACCATCAATATAGGCTTATGATCGCCAAGCAGCTTATCCACATCCTCTTTATTAGTGCTGTCTCCGCATAGAATCCTATGATCGTTTAGCTCGTAGAGATCGCCAGGTTTTGTTAATGCGTCTTCATCCTTCTTTGGCTCTAGCACCTCGTTTTCGTGTTCTGTAGAAACAGGCTCTAAGCTGTAGGCGGAAAGTTGCGATTCATCAACGCCGCAATCAAGCAACATAGCAATATCCCAATCTGTAGCGAGGGTTCCATAGTCAAATTCCCCATATGTTTGATTATCCTTAATGATGCGCTCTTTTATTCTCTCTTCCTGTAAATCTTCTGAAATTGAGCATGCAATTGTTTTCCATTTCAATTTTTTAGCAGCTTTAACGCGTTGATTACCTCCGTAAACCTCATGTACCCCATTTACAAGATTAACAAGAACGGGTCTTTCTTTAATGAAAGAGGGATCCGATTCAAGGCTATCCATCAATTTAAGCATTGCTTGCTTTGTAATCTTTCGAGGATTCTTTGGTAGAATCTTTAGATTTTTTATTTCGACTTCTTGGATAGGCATACAAATCTCTTTAAATTTTCACCGTATCTCACTGTAGGAAATGTGTAAAGTATTTATTTTTTTTATTTATTTGTGTTTTTTGTTGCATTTTGTGTTGCGTGAAATGCAATGATGGTGTACGATAAGGATTATAGCGAGAAAACGAAGGAGATTAGAAATGGAAATTCAAAACAAACAATCTGAAATGGCTGGAGATCACTTTATAGAATGGTGTTTGGAGCATTTACATGAAGTTGAAAATGATACAGTTGATAAAGCCTATGAGCGATTTTGTGAAGAACAACAAGGACAAGAAATTAATTACATTTGGTAAAACAAGGAGAAATAAAATGAGCACAGAAAGTATAACAAACACGGAAGAAACAGTTATTAAGTTCCGAAGGAAAGCATATCAAGAAGTGTGTAGAAAGCTGAGGGATGTTTTACAAAGGGAGAAAGAGATTGCTAAAGAAAAAGAGGAGCTTAGAGCCTCGGTGCTATGTTTATGCGGTGGTAATCGCATGGAATATGGCATAAAAGTTGAGCGTAGAAAGGCTAAGGGAACGATCGATTACAAGGCAATTGTAGCTGAGTTAGAGGTTTCTGAAGATGAATGCGAGATGTACAGAAAAGATCCCAGGGAGTATTGGGATGTTAGGAGCTATTAGATATGAAAAAAAGAACAGAGTCTCAACAGAGTACAATAGATTACTTTTGTAAATTAGGGTGGTATGAACATTCGGAATGGTTTACAAGTTCTCTTGTTTTTCTTAAAAGAAAAGATAAGTGTAAGTTTATGGTTATAACAAGAAGTGGATCTTCAAGGGATGCTAAAAAAAGAGAAATGGAATCTCTTGTTGAGGATTTGTTACCAATTCGTTAGGTTTTGGTAGTAGATTGGTATAACGGCTTGATTAATTTCAGGCCGTTCTTTTTGGAGGCTAAGAGATTCGAACTCTTGACCTTCTGAGTGCAAGTCAGATGCTCTACCACCTGAGCTAAACCCCCGGTTATTTTTTCTTAAATTCCTCTTCGGTCATCATATCAAAGGTAATTTTCACTTGATACACCTTATTCTTTTCTTGAGAGTATTCAAATTTGATTCCGGGCATATTGTCAGCCCTTCCGGGTTTAAGGCCAGGAATGATTAAATCAGCCACCTTATCCCTTATGCTTTTAAAGGCCGTCACGAGGTTATCGTCATCCAAGGTACGTGGAGCCATCCTGGTAAGAGTTATGAGCACAGGGAGCTTTATATCAAGTCCTAGGGCCATCCAGTGCTGGTCAATCAACTTGTTTTGAATTAACCTGCGGTTTCTTGGTTTTGACCAATGCTCATGGATGTTCCCCTCTGATCGCAAATGGATTTTCAGGTACATGACTTTTCTATTCATGTGATGGCCCTGTGTTTTGATACCAGGCTCTCCAGATCATCGTTCCAAATATCATATTGTGAGAAATGTGATTTTACCTTTTCGATAAAGTCTCTTAAGCCCCAATCCCAAAATGGGTCAGGATCGGCACCCCCGTTGATATATAAAAAACCCTGGTTTAAAGCCTCAAACGGGCATTTCTTTGTCACACCCAAGACTTTACACATGGCAGGCATGAAGTCCCGGCAGAACGCCTTATTTTGAGAAACAAAGCTATCTGGGATCTTATTAGGCTTACGATTATTATTATAGTTGGAAGTTATGACAGCTCCCAAGTTGTCTGGGGTGAACTCCTTGGCTGTAGCGAATTCCACTGCTCCCTTTAGTCTCTCCTCATCTGTGCAGAATCTCGTTAGCTGAATTTTCTCTTGGTCTGGAAGGGGCAGCTCTTTGAGGCATTCATAAAAAAGAATCGGTCGGTCGGGTTCGGGTTTTTCGGGTTCGGGCCTTTTTACAGGAAAGTCACTATTCCGATTCGAACGATTCTTTTTTTTCTTAAAGCTTTGTCTTCTTAAGACGAGGGGGTTTACCGAACCCCCGAAAACCACCCTTTCGGTACTCTTTTTTTGAATCCTATCCTGAAATATTTTTTTAAACTCCTCTACTGAAATGGGTTCGGGAAACCAAAACCATTTATGACCTTCCATCTTTCCATCGTCATTTCTTTTACTTTCTAAATGAAGATAACCTATTTCCCTGAGCTCCTTCATAGCTTCATTTAATGTATGTTCACCTTCCTTGAAACAAGTAGATATTTGGCTTTTTCTGAATAGCCATTTACCAGAATGTGACAACCCAATGCATAGCAACTTAAATCCTTTACAGCTTAGGAAAGGGCTGCGTATGAGTTCGTTTTGTATGATAGTGAAATTTTTTTCTGTGTGATGAGTAAAACTGTTGTATTTATTTTCTCCATCTGTCATGATGAGGCTCCTGTTTATATTGTTTTAAAGGCCGGCCTATTGTTTTTATTCCGGCCTTTTTCTTTCTTGTTAATTTTCTTAAATTCCAAATCTACATCTGTAAACATTTTCTCATCTACAAAGGCATAACTTAAAGCCCTATCTGACGATGATTTATTGAAATACACCTTTATCAATACACCTTTTTTAACCAATTTAGCGGTTATAATTCGAACCTGATTTTCAGAAAAATAATGTAAATATGAAGCTATTTCCCTTCTTGTTTGACAAGTCCAAGTTCTCCCTTCCTTGAAATTTCTTTCATTTAGTTTGTGTGTATTTATACAGTCTTGAAAATACCCTATGAGAATAGCTTCATGCACCCCATACCTTTCTGCGAAAATCTGGTTAAATGCATGGTTTGGAAGTTGTGGAAATGATTCTTCTTGACTTTGTAATTGGATATCACGCATGATGAGGTTCCTTTTTTAGGTGAAGGATTTGTTTCCCTTCACGTTTTGTTTGCGAGGTCAGGAGTAATTTCCTGGCCTTTTTTGTTTCTAATTTTGTTCGCAGATGTGCGACTTTCAGATAAAGTTTTGATTTTTCTTGATGTAAATTGTGTGGGAGGGTATGGTTTGATGACATATTAAGGCCGCCTTCTTGGTTGTCTTCTTAGGCCAGCCTTCTTGGTTGTCTTCTTAGGCCCGCCTTCTTGGTTGTCTTCTTAGGCCAGCCTTCTTGGTTGTCTTCTTAGGCCCGCCTTCTTGGTTGTCTTCATTAGGCTTCTTTTTGGTTGGTTTGGTTTTTCTTTCATACGCCTACCCAGCATTAGAAAGTTTATGTTATTCTTAAGGTCCGCAAAAGCGGGCCTTTTTTATTGTGGCTTCTTCTAGGGTTATCTTTTTTCATCTAAAATGTAAAGAAACTTTCTAAGATTATTTCCACATCTCTTTGCATTTTTTCTTAATCCTACTAATTTCATCTACTTTTTTTATGGGCAAAAGATCTTCGCATTTAAGGTCTCCTTTTGAGAATGCTTCCATCAAACACGCTGTTAGAAGAGTTGTGTGTGTCCCTCGCTTTAAGTTGTATATCTTATAAGAGGAAATCCCCGACATAGAAGCTATATCGTCTACAGACCATTCAGGGTGTTTTTTCATATATTTATTGAATGGAAGACTTTCATTTACATTCATTTTTTTAGGCATTTTATCTCCTTTTTTGTTTGATAAAAAATATGGATGGTGTATAATAAACGGCAACATACAATATAAGATACACAAAGGGAGGATTAGAATCAAGATGGAAAATTCAAATACGGTCATAGAACCCATATATGATAGGGTTACAGAAGTTTTAAGACCATTTACTGGTGTTGAGTTTGTTGATAAGGATATACTTGATACAGCCGCCGAAAGGGGAAATAAAGTGCATTCTTATATTGAGGGATATCTGAAAGGAATTCACTTCCAATTTGAAGACGAGGTGATTGCACCTTACGTTCAGAGTTTCAAAAAATTTTGGGAGGCTTCAAGCCATGCATTTAAAGATGGGAACATTATTCTTGAAAAGAGACTTTTTTGTTCTCAAAAGAAAATCACGGGAAAAGCTGATGTGATCATAGAGGTTAAAGGTCAAACAAAGGAGGAAGATATAACATATATAATCGACTGGAAAACATCGGTTAGTAAAAATAAGTCTTGGGCATTGCAGGGGGCTGCGTATAAGTATCTATGCATTGAAGAGGGCTATGAAAATGTTGAAGCTGTTTTATTCGTGAGGCTTTCTAAGCATGGGAAATCAGCAACGATAAACAAAGATGAAAACTATGAAGAAAACCTAGAAATATTTTTAAAATGCTTGGATTTGTACAGGTATTTTGATATGAAAAAAAGTAGAAACAAAGGGAGATACTAAAAATGACAATAACAACAATGGATGACAACCATCCTGATAAACTTCAGCTTTTGAAGGATACCATATGCAAAGGGATCACTAATGATGAAGCAGCGCTATTTCACTATAGTTGCAAAAAATGGGGACTAGATCCTTTCGCAAGACAAATATATCCCGTGAAAAGATGGAATTCCTCTCTAAAAAGAGAGTCCATGACAATACAAACGGGAATTGATGGATACCGTTTAATAGCGGATAGAACGGGGAAATATGCCCCGGGAAAGAAACCTGAGTTCATTTATGACAAAGAGGGTTGCTTGGTATGTGCTGATTCTTTCGTCAAAAAACAAACTCAGGATGGAACCTGGCATGAAGTTTGCGCTTCTGCCTACTATTCAGAGTACGTTGTTAGGTTAAAAGACGGGAAACCTAACTCCATGTGGGCAACTAGAGAGCGGACCATGCTCGCTAAATGCGCAGAAACTTTAGCCCTTAGGAAAGCGTTTCCAGCTGAGCTTTCGGGTCTTCTTACTGACGAAGAAATGGGCCAGGCTGATAACCCTACAGTAAACTTTAAAAAACCACAACCAAAAAAAATGTGTACTCCAGATCAATTTGAGGCGTTTTTAGAAGTTTGGTCTCTAACGTATGAAAGAGAAGAGCTTGAGACCTATATAGATAAAAAATCCTCACATTTTAAGGAGGATAAAAAACAGACTGTTTACTTTTTAATGAATAACCAAAAAGCTTTTGAGGAAGAATTTTTGAGATGGAAAAAACAGAACGGAAAGACTTTTGCAGAAGATCAGAAATCTGATAAGTCCATTATAGCTTAGTATTATAAGGCCCCTTCGGGGGCTTTTTTGATAGGTGAATTACGGCGTGAGATCAATTTCAATCCCCGTCCTATTTTCGATAATATCCTCAATGGCTTCCTCGATTGGATTGTCATCTTCTAGACCCAATTTCCGATTAAAGTAGCTACAGCCACCAAAACAGACGGCGCATGTAAAAAGTATAACAATTAATTTAATCATCCATATTCTCCAGTTTATGCTTTTGAAATAATCTCTCATAATTTCTCCTATTATGCTGGGTCAGGTCGGTAAATTCCTGATCCCGCATGGTCTCTTGCTCCGTTACTATAGTTTGAAAGAAGACATGCATTGGTACTATCATCAAGGTTGAAAAAGCATGTTTTTGGGAAAGTTGTAGATGTTACGCATGTTCCAGCAGACGTTCCTCCACCAGCGGAATTTCTTCTATATGATCCAAAAGCCTTACTGGCGCTAACTATTGCATTGTAAGGAAGTGCCATATTAAAAATCACAGCCCCAGAACCATCGGTTCCTCCGTCTCCATTCATCCTAAAGTTTATATTTATCATTCCTCCCGGTACAACTGACCAAGTATAAATATTAGTGGTAAAAATGGGAGCGGTGTTGGAATTATCCAAAATGAAGGTTCCTGTTGCTGCCCCCATGACGGCTAACGGGAATGTAAATTCTCTTTCATATTGAAAGACTCCAATCCCATCAGCTGTGTCTAACGCTTGTACCGTCCAATCGTCAGAAGCACTCATTTGCATCCTAAAACTTCCTACCATCAGACAAGGATTCGTGTCAAATAAAGTCTCGTCTATATTATCGATGCTCCAAAAAGCCCCCTGGGTATCAGCAACTGCGTCGTCAGGTGCTCCAATACTTGCAGTAACTGGTGATTGTGTTAGTCCATGAACACGAGAGATCATAAAAGCAATTGCATCTTCATCATTATTAGTGACTGCATAAATAAAAAATGCTAGATCCTCACCGTAAGCTACACTAGTATCTAATCCAAATAAATTATCTATTATTTCTGATACTCCAACATCATCGATGAAACTTTGATTCGCAGTAATCTCGTATGTGACAAGTTGCCCGGGGTTATCATTTGATTGCATCGTAACATGTGCGGGATTCGTTGATGACAAAGCAGCGTTTGCACCTTGAACAGTAAAAACCCCAGTTCCTGCGTTGTAAGCAATTCCTAAATTTTCCACATAATTTGGCACGCTTCTTAATCTAGCTGCTAACGCTACATCTCCAGCAGTTACGACAAAATCGTTCTCATCGAATGTTGCAACACCAATAGTTGAAGAGGTTGCGGTATCTGCATCAATCTGAAATGTTCCTGCTCCTAATGTTGTCGTTAAGCCTGTTCCCGCGGTGACGGTAGCGAAAACGGGGTCAGCCGCTGTTGAGCCTACTAGCAATTGCCCATTGGTTCCTACTGTAAGAGGCGTAACGGCCGAGGTTCCCGATCCAACCATGACCGCATTATCAGTAATAGTCGATAAGCCTGTTCCTCCATGCGCTACAGCAAGATCAGTAACAAGTACTAAGCTATTTAGGTTGACGTCCCCGGAAGAATCCCATTCAAATTCTGTTACAGCTCCTAATTGAAGTGTATCTACAATTGGAGAAGTAGATAGAGAGTTTCGTGTACGGGTAATCCGTATTTCGAATCGCCCCGATGCGTTGGTAGCCCACCCAGACAGATCACCTGAATCCCAATCTATGATACCTGTATTCCTGAATCCGTTTGTACCGTCAACGGGAACAAAATTAGTGAATCCTGCGCCGCCCGTCGAGAATGCAAAAACAGGGGCTATACCACCACCTGAAGATGGTGTATCTATAAGTACTTCAGTTTCGTCCCATATAGCAGCATCACCCATAGTAATCGTGTCGTTATCAGCAACAAACATAGAAATGTTGCCAGCTCCACCACTAGCTACTGCTGCGGTGACATCTGATGCTATATTTAAAACATTGTCTATATTTCCAAATGTCCCAGCTTCTTGATGGATGGCGTTAACACCAATACCAACTTTCAGACCACCTACTACATCTGTTCCTTCTGTAGTTGAAAGAACCTCAAGGGCAAAAATTTCTCCACCCCCGGCTAGTGTTTCATCGATGTTGACCAGAATAATGGCATCTTCTTCACCTGCGGCTAGGGCTCCTGTAATATAATTGATATCAATCGCTTTGAAGTCAGCGAATCCGTTTGCGTTGGCTATTAACTCTAATGCGTGTGCATCGTCAATATCCGATGTGTGATCAATACCTACATGGCCCTGTACTTCTAAATCGTGTATTGGGGTGTTCGTTCCTATACCAAGGCGGTTATTTGTGTCGTCCCAAAATAAATTTGAATTGTCTTCGGCAAATGCAGAGGCTCCCCAAAATATTACGGATCCTGTAGTAAATGAAGAGGCCGCCAAGGAAATGAAGCCATTACCGTCATCAGTAAAAAAAGTGCTATCATAATGTGATACACCGTTTAAGGCGCTGTTCGTTGCTGCTGCTGTAGTTGTTCTTTGGATTTCAATTGTATAGGAATTAACAGCTAGACTATTTGATCTAATAACATTAGAGCCGATGGTTCCCGTAGCTACTTGCGCTCCTGTGACAGTGAGGGCTCCTGTTGCTGAAGGAACGACCGGGTTTGTTCCGGGGGCTGTACTGGCATCTACATTGATTTCATCAAATGCTAATCCCCCTCCGGTTAAACTTATCGTTATAGTATTTCCAGATCCTGTTGTATCTATTCCAGACCCCCCAAGAACTTCTAGCACGTTGGCTAAAGGAACTGCTGGCCCCGAATCAGTTGTGAAACTAGTGGGTATCCGAGGATTAGATGCTTCAATATTAATTAAACCACTTTGACTCATATACTTATCCCTATCATTTATCAACCGTAAATTTTAGTGATCCAAAAAACCCATCGCCGGCATCAATATCTTGATTTTCTATAGAATTTCCAGCGTTTTGAGTTTCCATAAGTTGAAGGTTATTTGTTCCTTTATTTATATAAAAAACCCCTACCCTTGAAGTTGTGGATCCATTATCCCTAAATCGTATTCCACCGGAATAGGTTTGTAATGAACTCAATTCATCATAAGAAATAAATGGAGATGCCATAATAGCATCGTCCGACCCTGCTCCATCACTTGCAGAATCGCTAAAACCAACATGAACGGTCGCAATTCCGTTTTTTTGCATAGTATATTCCAATTCATTTGTAACAAAACTAGGTGCTGTCCCTCCATTATCTTTCCAAAATTTCCCACCTGCTGCCCCCATTTGAGATATAGGCATAGTAAACACAGTTTGTTCATTAAAAAATCCGATTCCATCTTGGATAGAATTTGAATAAGTCAAAGTCTGTACTGTCCAATCATTCCCGATATCTTTTACCATGCGAAAAGACCCCACACAAAGTACGGGATTTTGATCAAATAATGTTTCTGTAATATTATCAAAGGAGAAAAAATCTATCTGAGCGTTAGAAACCGAACTGTTTGGGGTTCCTATTCTTCCTGATGTTGGGGAAATCATTGCATGTGGAATGCGGGCAATCATAAATTGAATAGTATCTTCATTATTGTTTGTTACAGCGTAAATATAGAAAGGCATTGCATCAGACCAAGCTATATCTGTAGTTGTTCCAAAAAGATTTTCGTCTATATCAGAACCTGCACCTGATGTAGCATCATTAAAATCTTGATTAGAAGTAATTGTATATGTAGTGAATTGACCGGGATTGGACCTGCTAGAGAGAGTTACAAATGCAGGGTTTGTAGCTGATAGGTTACTTCCATCTTGAGCTGTAACAGTAAGAACACCAGAAGTTAAATTTAACCCTAGATTTGCCCAGCTGGGGATAGCATTTGTCTTTACAGTAACCCATCCATCTGTATCAACATTATGTGTTTTATCATCAAAAGAAACTAATCCGGCATCCTCTTTGTCACCCGGAGGACCGCTTCTTTCTGTTCCTACTTGAACCTCAATCGTTACAGTATTTCCAGACCCTTTTGTGAATAGCGGCTGGGAATTCGTCATATTTGCTACTGTGCTTCCGAGGATTTCTAGAACGTTACCTATGGGAATTGCAGGGTTTGCATCTGTATCAAACTGAGTAGCAATTTGAGGATGTGATGACTCAATATCTATTAAACCCGCCTGGCTCATTAACATACCCTCTTGTTTAGTCTTTCAATTAATGTGTATATATTTTCTATTTTCTTTTGCATGATAAAAACCGTCTTCTTGTAAACTTGAAGTTCTTTTAAAACACCTATGGCATCTACTCGATATTCTTGAAATTTGTCTGATAAAGAGTTAAATTCTCTGTCTATATCTCCAAATCTTTTGGTGCATAAATATTTAACGTCATCTAAAAGTTTCATCAGTTTTATTTCACTTTTATGAAAATTCTTATATTGAATATTTGAATAATCATATAGATGTTTCTTTAAATCTAAAAAAGACTCATTCACACATAAACCATATTTATCAAATGCTTCATAGGTTATAAACCCATCTATCTTATTTTTAAAATCTTCAATAAATTCATCTACTCTTTTACAATTTTCTCTAATAGATCTTCTCTGACTATCAAAAGAATTTTTCTGGTTCTGGCACTCTTGAGTGAAAAGATCTTGAGTTTCTTTAAAAGAGGCTGCGTGTTGGATTCTTAACTTCTCATGCCCTGTTTTGAATCCTAAAAATAATTCTTTAAGAAGAGAAATATCTTTGTTGGATCTCTCTACCGATAAGTCGTGTCTTTTTATTTCGTCTCTAACTACACTATCGAATCGTTTGACCAATTCTTCTTTGATCAGATTCGTTAGATTATTTCTATTATGGCGCATGTATTACTTCAATATAGACGGACCCAGTCACGGGAGCTTCGTCTTGCCTAACAGACCATTGCGTCCCTGTTTCAAAAACCAAATCACTTTGGTTAACGGGTCGAGCGTTTGAGGTAAGATCAAACAATTTAAAACTTCCGGCAGCTACAAAAACCTCATCGGTGGCTGCATCTCTAGAGAAGATCATATTTCCTTCCGTATCATTCGTAAAACAGATAATTCTCGTTGGGTTTGCAGTAGCAGTACCAACACTCGCGTATGCTGCTGAAATACTACCAAAAGCCAATGACCTTAACGCTTCGAGATTGGCTCTTTGTGTCATGCTGCCGCCTCTTCTTTTTCACATTTTTCTTTCTTTTCTTTTGGGCGGTCTTTTTCGTGTTGTTCGTTCAATTGTTTCATAACGATACTTTTCATGGAAAAAAGCATATCGTTCAACTCTCCAAGGGGAGCGGAAACGTCACACTCGAATCGACCAACCCTGTCCTCTTTCCCTTTCATTTCTAAAACATATTTTTGCTTAAACACGATTTCCTCCTATGGTTTAAATATCACTTATGCGACAGTTCCGGCATTATTGCCTACGACGCACCAGCCGCCAACGCCGCTGTCAAAAACCATCATACAGCCATCACCCGTAGGGTCAGCAGCAAAGGTAATTTTTGTACCGCCGATCATATTAGCGGGAGTTATTTTGACGCTATCCGCAGCGTTACCAGCAGCAACTACAGCGAATATTTTGATTTGTCCATCTACACCATTAGCTAGAGTTACGTTGTCTTCGTTCGAATCTCCATCAGTTGTTATTTCAGTAACAACCGTAGAAACTGAAGCCGCAACACCCGCATTATCAGACGTAATTGCATCTGGTGTATAAATACATTTTCCAGTATGTGTAATTCCACCCGCAGCATTTGAAACCGAAAGAGTAATTGCACTAGATGCAGCTTGTGATGATGCGATATTTACCTCAAGAGCCCCGTCTAAATCAACACCACCTGCTGAAGCCGAAAAATTAATCGCATCTGCTGAAGCAAGTCCAGAAGTTAGGGTAATTCCTCCAACATCTGATAAAAGATCTAGTGATGTAACAGCTGTACCCTGATCTGAATGGATTTTAATAGTCTCTGAGGTTCCTCCATTTGCATGTAGTAAAATACTATCAGCTGCGTTCTCTGTTGAGGTTAAAACTATATCTAACGCAGCGTCGACATCTACTCCACCTGCTGAAGCCACTAAGTTGATTGCATCGGATGTAGCAAGACCAGCGGTTAAGGTTATCCCTCCTGCATCTGATAAAAGATCTAGTGAGGTAACAGCGGTACCTTGATCTGAATGGATCTTAATGGTCTCTGAGGTTCCTCCGTTAGCATGTAGTAAAATACTATCGGCAGAATTCTCTGTTGAGGTTACGACAATATCCAATGCAGCATCGATATCTACTCCACCTGCTGAAGCCGAAAAATTAATCGCATCGCTCGAAGCAAGACCACTTGTAAGAGTAATACCACCAACATCAGATACTAGTTGTACTGAATCTACTCCTGTTCCTTGATCCGAGTGAACACGGATCTTTTCACTTGTTCCTGCGTCTGCATGTAAATAAATTGCATCTGCTGCATCTTCTCCAGCTGTTACAATCACCCTTCCGGATGCTGAATCCAACAACAAGTCAATACCAGCACCTGTTGTGCTGAAATTAGATTGTGCTGCTGCGTCTAAACTGATAGCTCCTGTTGAGTCTAATATCGTGCCTGCTGTGCCCGAATCTATGTCGATCCCACCACCTGCAGCCGAGGTATTTAAATTGATAGCATCAGCACTAGATAAACCAGAGGTTAAGGTAATTCCTCCGACATCAGAAAGAAGATCAAGAGAGGCAACGCCTGTTCCTTGATCTGAATGGATCTTGATTGTCTCAGAAGTTCCACCGTTCGCATGAAGATGAATAGCTAGGGCCGCATTTTCTGTTGAAGTTACATTTACAGATGCACCGGTAGAGGCAATGTCAATATCTTCTCCTGCGGTTCCCGTATTAGTGATATCGATACCCCCGGCAGATGCATCAATGGTGATTGCGTCAGCGGCGTTTTCACTAGATGAAATATTTACACTTGAGCCTAAGGCAGCAATGTCAATATCTTCTCCTGCTCCGGCAGCAGCAGCGGTAATGTCGATCCCACCAATTGAGGAACTAATTACGATAGAGTCAGTGGCACTTTCACCGGCTACGATCCTTACCGAACCCGATGTGCATGTAATGTCAATGTCTTCTGCTGGAGCTCCTGCTGCGGTGATATCGATACCACCGGCTGAAGCACTCATAACAATTGCTGTAGCAGCATTCTGGGAAGAAGCCAGGTTCATTTGAAGAGCTACATCGACATCTAGACCACCCGCAACGGAAGATAGTGTGATCGCGTTGGCCGCGGCTTCTTCACCGTTGATAATTACGCGTCCTGCATCTGAGGAAAGAGTAAGATCAATTCCTGCCCCGGTTGTATCGAATAAAGCGGCTGCATTTGATACAAGGCTTACCGTTCCCGTTCCGTCGGCCGTAAGATCATCAAAGGTCCCAGCTCCTGCCGCTGTTCCCCCAATGTCCGGAGCGGATGCAAAAACGGGAGTTAGATTAGATGGGGTGACAAATAAGGCAAGAACTCCTGTAGAGGCCGTGCCCGCCACCGCTTCGGCATCTGTTGCAAGTTCCCCGATCCCTGCTGTATCGACCGTTGATACCGGAGATCCTGCAATGGCTAGGTTATCAGCATATGTTTTAATGGCGAGAGCAGTAGGTACGTGAAGGTCATCGGCAGCGGCCATCAATACATCTGTATCGATCTGAACAAGACCATATACGGTGTTGGTTGCAATGGCATTCCCCCCTTGATCCCACACCCCGCCGCCAATATGAGTATATAAAGCTGATGGGGTAGCACTTTGATCAAGCCATACTTGCCCTAAAGGATAATTGGTGTCTGTAGTTACCGGTGCTCTTTGGGCTATGATTGCTGGTGGCTGAACCTTAATAAATGGTGCGGAACGACCTATTGCTTCCTCAATTCTTGGCATGATATTTCTCCTAACTCACTGAATATAAATGATTTATGTATTTAGTTTTAAAGTAAAAGTAAACTTATTTTTTTACAACATTTATTTGTAGGAAAATAAAATACATTTTGGTATAAGGGATGTAGTGTTATATAAGGCATATAATGGAGTTCTACACAGTAAAAGAAGTGGCAAATATTTTAAATGTTTGCAACCAAACAGTAATAGCCATGATAAGAGCTGGTAGATTGAGAGCGATTGAGGTATCAGGATCGAAGAGGATTACCTACAGAATCTGTAAACATGAACTTGACCGAATTAGAGCCGAAGGCTGGGATAAATGGAAAAAGTAAACAAATTATGATTAAACCAAAAACATTAGAGGATCTTTTAAATACCCTTGATAAAAGAGAAAAAAAGGTATTAATCCATAGATTTGGATTGCTAGGAAAAGAAAAGAAAACACTTGCTAAAATAGGGAAAGACATTTCTCTTTCAAGGGGAAGAACAGGACAGATTGCCCTTAAAGCCATTAGAAAGTTAAGAGCTTATCCTAGAAATATATTTTTTACACTATTACCGGATTTTCTATTAGTTGAGGTTTTTGGCACCGAAGATTTTAGAGATATTATTTCCCAAATCGATGGAAGAGGTAGAACGATAGCCCAAGCACAATGGGAAATAATAAATTCTATAAAAAAACATACATGTGGAATTCGTGATTATTTTAATACGGTGGATCGAAATTATGAAAATCTTGCGAATATGTTGAAGGGATCGAATTTCATTGAGGTTCTAGAAAAATTCACCAAGATAATAAGATCATTAGACTCACAATGCACAAATGTAAATTCATCTCTTCAAATTGCTCAAAAAATATTGCATGAAAGAATACCTCCAAATAGCAGGGAAATGGAAAATATTTTAAAGGGGTTGGGTGAACATCTTTTCTGTATGCAAGAGATTGAAAGACAACTAAAATCTTTAATAGAATTTCATTTCCCTCTAATAGAAAATGGTGTAGGGAAAAATGATTGAATGGATTGATATCAAAAAAATATGGCCTCCCGAACCGAATATTTATTTAATAGCGGTAACGATACCATTAGAAGACAGAACGGGACTCTATTCTAAGTCATTTACAACCGCTAACTTTAATGGAAATTATTTTTCCGATGATATAACTGGGATGGGAATTGCAAACGTAACACATTGGTCAGAAGTCCCAGATAATTATGATGAAGAATGCCCTCCATATATCCCTTTAGACGCTAGAATTACCGGAATGGTAGGATTATGAATATGAGATATGAAGAATATATAAGTTTTATGAAAACATGTGATCGATGTGGCAAACAGGGAGATGAAGATGTAATAGGCCCAGCTTTCATAGATCCCTGTGGTTGTTCGAAACATTATTGTGAGGATTGTTTCTTTAAAACTTTTGTTTCAGTGCCAAAAATAGATGATTGGACAGTGAATGTATAAGAGAGGAAAGGCCCTGTAGAACAATTGGTTAGTTCGTCACGTTTTCAATGTGAAGGTTGCAAGTTCGAGTCTTGTTAGGGTCAAAACTATGGGGAGATTAAAATTATGAGTGAATATCATATGGGGAAAACTTTTAATTGCCATCATGGATATTTTGAGGTTCCTGATAACATCATTTCCGTCGAAATCAATGAAGATACGGTAAAGTTACATTGTGAGAACAAAAGAACATTTATTTTTTCAGTAGAAAAAAATAACTTTACAATACAAAGGGATGAGGAAGAAGAAAGCTGTTCAATGATACTTAAATGTGCTGCATGTGGCAAACAGGGAGATGAAAATGTAATAGGGACACATGTAGGCTTCGCATGCGCACCTACGAAAGCGAAACATTATTGTGATGATTGTTACTCTAATATTTTTAAATTAAAATAAGTGTTATGACGTTCTAAGGTTCAATAAGGAAACATTATTGAATGTAAGAAAAATAGTGGAAATGATGGAAAAATGTGATAAGTGCAATTCGGATATTGTTGATGGAAAATGTCATTGCGATTTTTGGCGTAAAAGTGAGCGTCAATCTGAAGTCATAAATGTTTTTGAAAGAGGAATCGTGGCATATGATTATCTATTTTATCATAAAAAAGTTGGCAAAGTGGCAGGCGATCACCAGGACGGAAATTGCATGGTTCTTTTCAAAGGCGATCACGATCTATGTGTGAAAGTAAAGGAATTTATTTCTAATCAGGGATAGAGAAATATTATGAATAACGAAAGTGTATGGATAGATATATGGAAAGAAGAGCCACCCAGACATGCCCATATTTTCTTTTTAGTAGGTGCTGAACATCCTCATTTTGGGGAGATGTGGGGTCATGAGAAATTAAGGAAATGTTATTTTTATGATGAAAATGATCCTGAAGAAGAGAAGTTTGAGTGTGATTTAGGCACAGAGTTTGATAAGAGAGTCACGCACTGGTTTCCAATCCCATATTTAGACGATGTTAAACTTAAGGAGTGTGTGGAAACATGAAGATTTAACATATGGAGGAAAAATGGATAAAAATATTAAGTATCTTACGATAGAGCAAATTGTCCAAAGTGATCATTACCCATTTTCTTTTGGCCAGATGAGAAGCTATTTACTAGATCGAAAGAAGAATGGTTTGAGCAAAGCGGTTAGAAAAATAGGTAAGCGTGTATATATACGAACCGATTTATTTGATGAGTGGATCGATTCACATGAAGATTTTATGGAAATGAGAGAAGATGACTCCTGAAAAAAATCTTATAAAACTGCAATCTTCCCCACTGACAGTACTGACATTTGGATTGAAAGATGTAGCAGATCTAGCAAATGAATACGCTAAACACTCAAGGTCTAAAAATACTCGTTTAGCTTATCAAAGTGATTGGAACGATTTTTATCATTGGTGTAAAGGGAAATATTTACCTGTTCTTCCTGCTGATCCTTCAACCGTAGCAGCCTATCTTTCGGACAGGGCAACAAACCATTGGATAGATAGAAGAGGAAATCAAAGATTCCCTTTAAAGGTGGCGACATTAGAGAGAAGATTAACCACGATATCCCAAGTTCACAATTTAGCAGATAAGCCCTTTAATCGCCAACATCCAACTATTCAAGAGACTTGGAAAGGGATTCGGAATATTCATGGAGTAGCGCAAAACAGAAAGGAGCCAATACTTCTCGAAGATCTTAGAAATATGATAGAAAATATCCCACTTGAAAAAGATGGAAAGCTATCTCTAAAAGCAGTTCGAGACCGAGCGATTCTTTTGATTGGATTCTCTGGGGCTTTCAGACGTTCCGAACTAGTAGCTATTTGTATGGAAGATATAAAATTTACCAGAGAGGGTATTGTAATAACGCTTAGAAGATCTAAGACAGATCAGATGGGACACGGTAGAGATATAGGAATACCCTATGGATCGAACCCCATCACTTGCCCTGTACGTGCTCTACGAGATTGGCTTAGTGAATCTAAGATTGAAGAAGGACCCTTATTTAGATCCATAAATAGGCATGGATACATGTCAAAAGAAGCGATTACTCACCATTCAGTAGCCGTGATGATAAAAAACAATCCCTTTCTTAAGGGTAGAGAAGAATATTTTTCCGGTCACTCATTAAGATCTGGATTCGCAACAACAGCAGCTATTGCCGGAGTTCCTGAGCATATGATTATGAGACAGACTGGTCATAAGAAGTCTGATACAATAAAAAAATATATCCGCATAGGGAATATTTGGAAAGAAAACGCAGCCTCAAAGATAGGTCTTTAATGATGACAGACTGTGAAACAAGAGAAGACATTTTAATGGAAGTACATAAATTTAATAAACATATTGATGGCATAAGAAAAAATAATGGTCATTGGGAATGGGCGATTAAGAATTGCCAGGATGAGTTAGAATGGTTCTCAATACACGTCGCTCCTATCAATGTGGAAAAATACGTTATAGCAGCCTCAAAGATAGGATTATGAAATGGATTGGACAATTGCGTTTTGCACAGCAGAATTTTTCATCTTGTTTCTGATATATGCATATGTAACAAAATTATCGGATGCCATTGACGCTAGAGATCAAAAGATACGAGATGCAAACTTTAGGATCGATAGGCTCTATCAGATTTTAATGGATTATAACATAAATGAAAGGAATAAGTGAGGTTATATTATGGGAGAAATACTAGCTATTGTAATAATTGTGGCTCTAGGTTTATTTGTTTTAGCAAAGATGTTTGTTATTATTTCATTGATTTTAAATATATTCTTTGATTTTCTGTAGTGATTGTTAAGATTTTATCAATCCTTCTCTTTTGCGATTCTCAAATTTGAAAAAAGGATCTACACTTGTATTACGATAGACATCCGGATTTTTGAGCATATCTCGTCTTACTTCCTCCTGAAATTCTGGGGTTAAATATTTTTCTTCAATTTTAATTACCCTATCTCTATATTTTCGAACATCTTCAGGTGTGTTTTCCCCCAACGGCTTTTTCAGGCGTTTCAATTCTCTTTTTGTTTCTTTAGTACTTTCCTTTATTAAATCTTCTACTTGTGATCTTACTTCTTGGCTTGCTTCTGTTTTGGATACCTTTACGTTGGCTTTTGCTTTTGGTAATTTTTTCTTTGTAGGATTATGAAAAGTTGTTTTCTTTGCCTTAACTTCGGGAGGTCTCGCTAATTCTACTTTCTTTTGATGCTCTCTAAACTTCCCTAAAGCTTCAACCCTAGACTCTTCCAATTTTTTTACATTTTCGTCTAAAGATTTAAAAGATTTTTCTGCTGCCGTGAAATCTCCCTTCTTAAGAGCATCCAAACCCTTTTCTAGCGTAAGCATATATTGCGGTTTATCTATGAGAGCATTGACCAGAGATTGATACGCTCTTTTTGAAACATCATAAGCTAGCTTTGCTTTTCCTATAGTGGGATGAATAATAAATGCCCCTGCCGTTTCTACCAAATCGCTAAATCCCTTTTGTTTAGCAACTTTAAGCATTTGTGCGGGTTTTTCAGACGACAAAAGATCTTTCATGAGCTGTTCGAATTTAGGAAAGTTTTTCTCCCCCAAAGCCCGTTTAAATGGTCGAGCTTCATTAGCATTTTCAAAGAATCTTCTCCCCTTCTTGAACTTAACTTCTCCATCAAACATAGCGTCTATAAATTTATCCATAGCTTCAATATCATAAATTTGTGATCGTGTTTTATTTGTTTCTTTGAAGAGTTCACTGAATTCGCTTTTAGGATATATCTCTTCCATCACGTCTGCTATAGCTCTATTAGAATCCAATAACGCCTCTTTTTTTGCCTTATTAAATGCTCTGCTTCTGGAAGGGTCATAAAATTCTGACAGTGATTCATTGTTTTTTCTGTATTGTTTTACTCCATCTTTGATTGGAATTTTTTTGTTTGGTATTTCATTTATGAATTCATTCATGAATTTCTTATAGTCTTTATCGTATTCACTTGGCGCAAATCCTATTCCTTCTTTCTCTGAAATTTTTTTAAGAAGAGCTTTTTTTAGTTTATTAGGATCAATCTTTTCAGGAAGTTGCTCAGCTAGTGATTCAACTTTCTTAAATTGTTCTCCTAGTTCTGCCTTAAATGCAGCATTTTCCTCTAAAGTTACTTTTGTCTTTGAAATTGGGCTCTCCTTAATTATTTCATCTGATATCTTCCTAAAATCCCCCTCTAGCTTGCTATGAATTTTTTCTATCTTTCCTCTTGGTACAACTCTAGGTTCTTTTACTTTTTCAAATCTTCTAACTGGCATTCCAGATGGTTTAGTAACAGGCTTTATTTTTGGAGATACTGCCGGAGTCACTCTTGCAGCTACACCAGACACCGCTAAACCACCTAACTCAGCTATTGGCTCCGGTACTCCTGCTTTTTCCAGTCCTGCTGCTGTCCCTGCTGCTGTGGCTCCTGCTACTCCTTTCTGCACTATTGTTCCTGGTGCGAATTTACCAGCGGATGAAGCTAATCTAAGCAGTTTCTGCCCCTTAGTCCTTGGCTGTAAAGGGAGACCTGTTTTCTCTTCAATCAGTCTTTCTAAATTGCTTTGCGTGGGTACTGTCTCAGCAGTTTTATGAACTGCTTGAATATATTTTTCTCTGTCAAAAGGAATTCCCTCTCTCTCCGAAACTTTTCTAATATGCTCAATCTCTTCTTCATCTAAAGCTAATCCCATACCAAGCATCTGAAATAAATCTATGGGATAAGTAAGAGCTTGACCCACACCAAGGGGAACTTGAGCTGCTGTTCTTAACCATGATTTTAGGGTTGATTCTTTGTATTCAGCGACATCCTTCTCTTGATCTCTAGATATTTGTTCAAAAATACTATTAGGCTCTGAAGTACGTTCTTCACCTCTTAATATTTTTCCTCGTTCCTTTTCTTCGGAAATGTCTTGAAATATACTAGACATCAAAATTTATATCCTTTTTTCCTGGCGATTATTTCGGCTTTTTTATAGTTTCCCCCAGCTTCTCTATATATTTGCTGTGCAATTTCTTCATCTTCAGGATTATTTCTATCAAGGGGAACGCTAGTTTTTTTTCTTTTTTCTGCTTGGTCGATTATGAAATTTTGTTCATCCAAAAACTTATGAAAAATAGCCTGTGTTTTTTGTTTTGCAAGTTTATTAACCTCCTTGTTCCATTGAAACATGGTAAGTCCAGGTTTTGTCCTTTCCACTTCCTCCGCAGCTTCTTCCTTGGCAAGAGGAGCTTGCAAAGCATCAATTCTTGATTTTATAATTTCTTTTTTCTGAGTATCTGTGAGATAAATATCCGCTATTTTTTTTCCTAAAATATCTAGTTCTGCTGTTCTTGTTTGACCTGTAAAAATAGTTTTAAGATCTTTATATTCGTCTATCAACCCTGCTCTATACACCACAGTCTCCGGGCTTAAAAATCTCTCCCCCAACTTAAATGGAAGAGATGTAAGTACCGCTGCAACTGTAGGATCACTAAGATTTTTTGTGTCTATCAAATTTAAAAGTTGCCCTTTATTTTGGATAGCTTGACGAGCTGAATTGGCTTCTTCAATAACCTTTTGTTTAAATGGAAGAGTTTCTTTCCTTGTTTCGCTTTCAAGTTTCTGTTGGTGCTTCTCTTGTTGCTCTTGCTCAGCTTGTATTAATCTCGCTGTTTGTGGATCCACTAAACTTAATGCTATGAGATCTTTCTGACTAAACTTTTTTCTTTTTCCAGGAACTTGTGGTTTACCGTCACCAATACTAGGCTGTCCAGGTTCGGCCCCTGGTTCACCTGGCCGGAAGACTTCTTGATCTGGTTGTTGGCCCCCTAACAATGATTCTAGAAGTTCAGATTTTTGTTGTTGAGCCATTTGTTTTTGGGCATCTTCTTGTTGCCGTTGTTGTAATTTAGCAACTTCTAATTGCTGTTCAGCAGGAAGTCCGGCATATTGTTTTCCTTCTTCTCCAAACAAAAGTTTAGCTAGCTGAGATTGCTTTTGTTGCATCCCAATATTTTCGCCTACTTTGCTAAGACCTTTTCCGAATGCTTCGCCTAAAACACCTGACCTTGAACGTGGTAAATCAAATATCTGTACCATTTTTTACCTCCTATTTCCTCCTGAAAACCTACCTCCGAACATGGATCGTGCCATTCCTCCAAATGCAGACAGGCCTTGACCAAAGCCAGGGAAACCAGCCTGTGCGTAATGTCCCAACAAACCAGGTTCGGCCTGCTGTCTTCCATATGCAAATGGTTGAGCTCCTAATCCTTGTTGACTCATGCCAGTATATTGATTCATAATGTCTCCTATAGCTTGTCTTTGTAAACCCGTCTTCATAGATGCTAGATTAGACTGTAAGTCTGAACCAGCAGAACTTAAAGCCTGTCCAAATCCAGATGATGACAGTCCTCCTCCTAATCCCCCACCTGCTCCAGCAAATCTTTCCGCTAATCCAGGAACCGTTTGCTGTTCAAATTGTCTCATATAGGGATCTGAAAATCTCTGCATAGCTTCGGATGAAGGATCCATAAATTCTTGCAATCCACCTAATGATTGTTCATATGCTTGCCCAAGTTGACCGCTTGGATCTAAGTGTTGCAATACCTGCATTAATTGTGACTGTTGTTCTGGTGTCATAGTAGGGAGTTTTTTTAACTTCTCCTCACTTCCAAATAAAGTTGAGCCAATATTAGATAAAAATCCCATATTCTAATCCTTGGTAAATTCTGCCACTGCTATTGCTGAGCTAACCGCAGATGCATGTGGGTTCGTAAAGTTTATATTTGTTGCATCCAAAACTACATCAGGATAAACAGCCGTGAAATATTCTGGATCTGTCGTCACACATGAAACATAAATCATAATAGCATCCTGAATAGTCGGAATATTATGGGCAAAAGCTACAGTTGCTCCTCCTGCTATGTTCCCTCCATTTAAGTCTACCAAATCAAAAGATTTTCTATATACATTTCTGAACCTCTGTGGATCATTTATGGTAAATACTTGTTTGAAACATAACTTTTCACTTAGGTCATAAAGACCACCCTCTTTAGTATTTATAACTTGAGCCATAATCCTAAGAATATCCTCTAATCTATTCTCAAATAATTTCTTTTCATCTACGCTCGGTAAATTTGGTGTTGTTACAACCTGATTAGCTAAAGATGCTTCGTCAAAGGAAAAACCCATATTAAATTACTCTCCCTGCTGGTCTCACCCATAGTTGCATAGCATTCATTTCAAATTTCTCCTGGTGAGTGTTGATCACATTCATTAATGCATCATCATATGTAATATGCACCGTTACATATTGACCATACACAGACGCATAAAATCTATGCCATGCATACCTTGAGCCTGGTATGTAATAAGATTGTACTGTCAACTGACTCCAGTTTCCTGCTGATGTATAGACTGTAAATGCTGAAGAATCAATTGTATTTAGTGTAAAATTATCCAAATCTACAAATGTCACCACGTAATCAATGTCGTTCAATTCTACCATTCCCAGCACATTCCTAATCGTGATTTCATCATCGGTCCTTAAGCCATGATTAACACTAGTTATCTGACAAGGATCATTCTGTGTTGCTCCTGTTATAATCCCGAAATTACTCAAAGATGTTTCGGTGTCTGTACTTCCGACAATCACATTTCCAGTTGCTGATGAATTTGCATTTATCAATAATTCTACTGAAACCGATGCATTTGGAGTGGCATCTGTTTGAAAATCTACATAGGAAAGCATCATCTGCTTTCCCTGCTCTTGGAACGGGTTGAAGTCTTTTGTCCTTACCGATAATTTTGGAAATAATGTTACTTCCCCACCTCCCATATACGTTCCTGTTCCCGTAGCTGGAGTGAAATTTAGGTTATCCCCTGATGCTTCCTCATATTTTTTTACGGCTGTTGATGCAAAATTCCAAAATCCTAGATCAACATTATCGGCATCTACAACGGAATCTATGACATAAAATCTGTCGTTTAACGTCGTCGTCAATACTGTTCCTGTTGAGGTGGTGACAAAAATCATACCTGTAATGAAAATCACTTCACCCGATTGTAAGTTATGATTAATCACATTTATTCTTAGAGCGGCTGTTGCAGATCTGGTTTCTCCAGAAATGTACAATGATTCATTTTCTATTGCATTGACGTTAGAATCCGGTAATGATTGAATGTCGGGGGGATATTGGTAAAGATGAATATACCCTTGCTGATTTCCACACGCGGTTACCGGAAATTGAACCTGGAATAGCGTATCCCATTCAACCGGAAGATCCCATGATACCAAATCATCCCACTCAATTGCTGTAGCTGTTGTAAATTGTCCGAACGCAGTGACATTATCTCTAAATATTGCCCAAGTATTATTTCTGTAATTGTACACTAATACCCTATTCGGGAATGTGCCTTCAATTCCTCCCTCTGCATACGACCAATAGACTACTTCTTTCTGAAAATCTCTTATTCCATGAACCCTATTTTTTGCTGCATCTTCGTTTTTGAATCTGTAAACAGCATCTGGAATTTGTAGGTCAATTCTTTGTACATCATTATTAGTTGCAGCAATGATGGCTTTATCACCCACAGCTAAAATCCCATCATCAAATAAAATAGTGGAAAATGTTGATTCTGATCCTAAGTCTGATGATGTTCTATTCCATACAAAAGGTAAGCCATATTCTCCCACATACTCAAGTGTCCAGGTTGTTCTCTCAAAGAATACAATCAATGTATTTTTATAAAATTTAGCAGATATAATTGCTTCATTAGTGGGAGCATCTATAAACCCACCTCTTCCAAATTGATCGGATCGCCAAGCTGCTGCGGATGTTGGATCTCCAATTTGTGAAAATCTACACCTATTGAAGAAGCTAAGGGAACTTCCTACACCTCCGGCTGTTGTCCCTTCGAATGTATTTAAGGCAAGTAGTCTCCCATAATATGGTATGATGATTTTTGCTTGGTAAAGGGTGTCAGTTGCAGTGATTAAAGGAGTGAGAGCCGCCCACGTGATACCATTGTAAAACCTAATTGGGTCATTTGTAGGGGAAACGTTATTGAAGTTAGTGACAAAAAAAAGCCTCGTAGATGATACAGATCCTCTGTAATTAGACCCCCAAAAGAAATCTGAATTTAATCCTTGCCAGGTTGTTGCTGCTGTAGAGGCAAGTTCTGAAAAATTTAAGAGTACATTATCAAATGAATAAGCATATTTCGTATCAAAAAAAATACATTCTTCGACATTAATAGCGGCTAATTCTCTAGTGATTATTCCCATTACAGGCAACGCTGGGAAGTAATTTAACGTGACAGTCATTACAGACGCTGCAAACCCTGCACCCCCATCCACTACGATCACATCCCCTGTAGAGTAATTGATGGAAACGGATGTAATACTACCTGCAAAACCTGTCATTACGCCTGTACCTGTGGCATCAGTCCAAGTTTGAGATAAAGGAGCAGCAAATGATAATGTTATATTGTCCGTTGCATTTCCTAATTGAATATTCGCATTAGCTTCACCAGTTATTCCTAACTGAGTGAATAGGTTAAATGTGGTGGTAACTCCTGCAGCAATGGTCACATTACCACCTGCTACTGCTGTCAGAACCCTCCTTAACCTACCGATAAACTTAATACCTTCCCTCTTCTTTACCCTCTCACGCCACACAAAAGCGTTTGTAAGCTCCTGAAAAGCTGAATCTATTAAGAGAAATGGCTTCTTATCGTTTTGTAGTCCTGTATCGTAAGGAGCAATTGTTAGGGGTTGCAAACTCACTGAATTCCCCCGTATACGATAGCATTCCATGAAGTAGGGTCAAATAAAGAATTAACACCTGGAATACCACGGGAAAATACTATTTGCATACTCCCCGCTGCTTTTGTATTTATTCTCCAAGATATAATATTACTATTCACTCCTGATTCTGTTCTTTGTGCGCAGATTACAACCATATAATTTACATCCGGCATATCATTTGTGAAAACACACGTGAATAATCCTAAACCCTGTCTTGTTGCAGTCATATTTACATTGTGGTCCCCTAAGGCAAGAGGGGGAGTAGCCCCACTAAATAGACCTGCTGCCGCAACCCCAAATATAGCCAAATCGCTTGTTGGTACTGACAATGCTCCCGCTGCAATATTTTCTCTTCTAATATACAGCTCTGTTTGTGATGAATCAGGCCCCTGTATGGCCCAAATAGCTGACTCATTAGCTGCTGTGACAGGACCCGTTGCTAACTCAATATAAGTAGATTGACTATGCTTTCCCTCATTCGCATCATCAAACTCAACATGATCAATAGCAAAATCATCTCGGATTATCTCAAAATTAGTCCTTATCGGATCTCTAGAAGAGGATAATGTATCTCCAGAGGAGTTGGGGCGAGGATCATAGGTCATCGTTTACCTCTCTTTTTTTTAATTGGTTTTTTCTTTCCTGCTGAAGATAAAGATGCCGCTACAGCTTGACGTTGCGGATACCCTTCTTTCATCATTTTTCTTATATTTGAACTGACTACTTTCTTAGA
>SDBU01001071.1_pt1 | contig 40266 bp, 38 predicted proteins | sample 2277071 | NCBI WGS metagenome assembly SDBU01 (sample SAMN10397929, study PRJNA504765) | marine sediment metagenome | isolation source: marine sediment core GS08_GC12, 126 cmbsf | place: Arctic Ocean: Gakkel Ridge, Loki's castle | collected 2008 | reverse complement strand
AGGATACACGCGATATCCCGATTATTATCGGTCACGTTCAGGGGAACCCCTACGGAGGTTACAGCGGCGGCTACAAGATGGCAGTGACGGGTCTGGTAGGTTGGCGTTCCATTGCCAGTCACCACTGCCCCGAAACCATGCACCGCGATGACTTCCTCCCCGTCTCAATTCATTCCACCATGCGCAAGCAGTTTGACTCAATCGGCAGGGCAATGGAGAGGGGCATGGGCAAAAAGTTCTTCTGTGTCGATGCCGTCCTGGGACAGAAGGCTCAGGTGCTTGGCGTCTACTGCGGCTCAGCTGAGGAAGTACAGAAAGCTAGCTGGCCTCTGGCCGAACAAAGAACCAATATAACCCTTGACCTTGAAGAACCGGCTGATATACTGGTTTACGGTCTGCCTCGAACCTTCCATTATGGTCCTGGTATGGGTTCCAATCCAATCTTCATGCTGCAGGCAATCGGGGCGCAACTATCGAGGTGCTGGGGAGTCTTTCGCGAAGGAGGGGTCATCATCGCCCCGGCAATCTCAGATGGATGGTTCAATAGCAACTGGTTCCCTTCCTATGAGTATACCTACCAGAGAATGCAGGAATTCAGTGATTTCGCCAGGTTCTGCCAGTCAGACTATGTAGAGGAGATATCAACCAACCCGGACTACATCTATCAGTACCGGAACAACCATACCTTTCATCCCTTCCACGCCTTTTCCATGGTTTCCTTCGGCTGTATTGCTCTACAACGGACTACAGCGGTCTTCATGCCCGGGGCTAAAAAGCCCGAGTACGCCCGCGGCATGGGCTGCATCCCGACCGACACCTTCCAAGAAGCCCTGGAAAGGGCTAAGAAGATCGTGGGCAAAAACCCTCGAATTGTCTGCACCCCGGAGGCATTCTCAGGAGGGGCCGGAGTCCACCTTTTCAGGAAAAGATAAGGTTAAAACCGACAAATTACCCTTTGTGCATTAAATGGAGCAAAGACCCTACCCTGAGGACACGAGCCCTCAAGATGCACAAGTTACAGTTATTTACTAGACCTGGACACCGAAAATATCTTCATAAACCTTTACTACCGCTGAAGTATCTTCTTTGCCTAAACCTTTAGCCCGAGCCATCTCATTTAAGGTTTGGGCAGCCGGAGCAATAAAAACCGGGACTCCAGCCTTCTTGGCCATGTCTATGGCCAATGTCACATCCTTATGCAGTAAATCAATGCTGAATAAGGGTGAGAAATCATGGGTAAGGATTTTGGGCCCAAGTTCCTTAAAAAGACCGCTCACCGTGGCGGCACCGCTATCAGCAATGGTCTCAAAGAGCATCTTGGAATCCATGCCAAGCTTGGCAGAGAGGGCCAAGATTTCCACAGTTATCATATTTATAGCGCCGAACATCATATTGTTCAGTAACTTTACGATGTTGCCGTTACCTGATGGCCCTACATAGATAATCTTGGCCGCAACAGCCTCAAGGGGTCTCCTTACCTTCTCCAAATCATTCTTCTCTCCCCCAATCGGAAGTGTCCACCTGCCACAGGCTTGAGGACGACCCAGTACCGGAGCATCTATATAACCAACGCCACTCTTGCTTGCAATCTCAGTATTCTTCCTGGTTGAAAATGGGTCAACAGTGCTCATGTCAACGATAATATGGCCCCGCTTGGCACCAGCCAGAATACCCTCTTCCCCACAGACCACCGACTCAACATCTTGAGGCATAGGCAAAGACAGCAGAGAAACATCAGTAGCTTGGGCACTCTCCTCAGGGCTTGCCGCCGTTTTAGCCCCCAATGCCACTGCCACTTTCACTTTCTCCCCATCAATATCAATAGCAAATACCTCATGCTTCGCCTCAAGTAAGACCCTAGCCATATTGGAACCCATAGAACCAAGACCAATTAACCCGACTTTCATCAATATCCTCCCTTAAATTAATGTCGCCATTATTATAGCAGATAACCGAAGGTTTCGGTCAGCATCTTTAAAGCAGCGGGAAAGGTATTACGGCATCACAAAACTGGACGTCTTATCGTTGACCTTGACCGTATAGGTCTCACCTGAAGCAAAGTCAGAACCCAAGTTCACATTTTTCTCAAAAAAGTCATACGCTTGGGTACATATTGCATCCTTGGGACGCTGTGTCATCACCCTGATGTTTATTACATTTAGGCCCTAACCCTTGTCAGTCCTTTTCGACTTTCTCTACCTCTATGGTACATTCAGTGACCAGGGCCGCAATGGCGACAATTGCCGCCAAGACCGGAGCCGCCAACACTGTCACCACCGCTGCCGGCACCCCTACGGTTAACGGGATATCTACTAAGGGTCTCTCCTTATGTATCAAGCGAACTCTTCTAATATTCCCCTGACGGATGAGTTGTTTCACCTTCTCGACTAACTGGCTTCCGGATATAGTGAATTTCTCGCTACTAGGCATGGTTTACCTCCGACATTATTGAATAATTCGGTATGGCATCCATAAACTAACTGTTTAAACATAATAAAGCAGTATGTTAAGATTACTAGCAGGTTACTCTCTTGTCAACAGCCTGGTTTCTCAAGGCAAAGACCCTTCCTTTGGCTACTATATTACCTCCCGTAACCAACGACGTATTGCTCATTCAACCATATCGGTATATAATTTCATCTGATGCCAACCGCCATCAGGACTAGTTGCTGGAGAGGTGAAAGGTAGAATGGAGATTGATAACCGCAAGATTTTGATTGGCGTAGTTATTGCTACCCTGCTCTTATTCCCGGTAGTTTTATTCACCTCGGGGGCACTCCGAATTGCCCTCAGTCTCCCTTTCATTCTCTTCTTCCCCGGCTATGCTTTGCTTTCATCTCTCTTCCCCAGGCGAGATAGCCTTAGCGGTACGGCACGAATTGCCCTGGGTGTTGGCTTAAGCATCGCAGTTACCTCCCTGATCGGGCTCATCCTTAACTATACCCCTTTTGGAATCAGGCTTTACCCTGTCCTGGTTTTAATTACCCTGTTTATCCTGGTCACCTCAGGTATTGCCTGGTACCGCCAGCGCAGGCTACCACCTGAAGAATGTTTCAGTGTCACTTTAAACATCAGTCTACCGAGGTGGGGGAAGATGGGGAGCCTGGATAAAGTCCTCTCTGTTTCCCTAGTGGTCGCCATACTGGTCTCTCTTGGCAGTCTTGGTTATGTAATCGCCATACCCAAGGAAGGCGATAAATTCAGCGAATTCTATATCCTGAATATTGACGGCAAGGCGGAAAACTATCCAGAGGAAATAACGCTGGGAGAGAGCGCAGAACTAATCATTGGCGTCGTTAACCACGAGTACGAAGCCGCAAGCTACCGGATAGAGGTCGAGATTAATGGTAATGAGGTTGAGCAAATAAATGCACCTAGGCTGGCTCATGAGGAAAAATGGGAGAGGATAGTTAGATTCACCCCACGAAGTGACGGTTTAAATCAGAAGGTATCCTTCTGGCTTTATAAGAATGGCGCAACTGAACCTTATTTGGAAAACCCGCTTCATCTTTTCATAGATGTAATCGGCCCCTCTTCTTAAATGGAAAGTTAAACAATTGAACTAATTGTGGTTAGACATCAATGAACTCACCAGAGATATCTATAATTATCACCTCCTACACTATTGACAGGCTCAAGGACATAATTGAGCTACTGGACAGTATCCAAGCTCAGACCCACCAGAATATTGAGACGGTCTTCGTTGCTGAGAGGTCATCAGAGCTTGCCGCCAGCATCGAGAGCTACGTAGCCGAAAGGGACTACCCCAATATGCACATCCTGTACAACGAAGGGGAGTGGGGACTTTCCTCAGCTCGAAACCTCGCCATTCAAAAAGCGAGTGGGAATATTATCGCCTTTATTGATGACGATGCCCTCCTTTTCCCAGATTGGGCTGAGGAGACGGTGAAGACCTATACCGAAGACAGTTCAATTATTGGGGTTACCGGACCAATCCTGCCACAGTGGGAAGAGGAACAAATGAGCTGGTTTCCACGAGAATTCTACTGGGTATTTTCCTGCACCTACTGGGACATGCCCGAAATAACCGAGGTGAGGAACGGTTATGGCGCCAATCTCTCTTTCCTAAAAGAAGCCTTTGGCTTAGTTGGGCTTTTGAAGACATCTCTTGGGGTTAAAGGACGGGGGCAGAGCGGATGGCAGGAGCCGGGGGCTGAAGAAGCCGATTTCTCGCTGAGGGTGAGACGAAAAACTGGCAAACGCATTGTTTATAATCCGTCGGTCAGGGTAAAGCATAAAGTCTACCGCTACCGAATAACAACCAAATTTGTAGCCAGGCGGGCTTACTGGGAAGGCTATGCCAAGGCAATGCTCAACCGTTGGTATCAACCCATCAGCGGCAAGAGGGTTTTAGCAACCGAATATGAGCTACTGCGCCGCATTCTCTTAAAGTTTCTGCCATACACGCTGGCTCGCCTCTTCTTTAAGCCTGTTACCAGCCTGCGGCAACTATGGGTTGCCACAATAGCGCTAGCAAGCGTTGTCAGTGGTTACCTCGGTTATAAGTTATCCAGTCTTTTGGGTCGGGGGCATCCTTATGATGCTGAGTAATACCAGATATTTTATTACTGGCGGGGCTGGTTTTATTGGCAGTCACCTTATCGACCGGCTAGTTAGGACTGGGTTGGTAACCGCCTATGACAATCTTAGTTCAGGCAAGCTTGAGTTTATCAGGCACCACCTCAATCGCGATAACTTTAACTTCATCCAGTCAGATTTACTCGACTTCGATACCTTAAGAAAGGCTATTTCGGGTCACGACGTGGTCTTTCATCTGGCAGCTAACCCTGAGATAAGAACCGGCATCAGTGCCACTGACCTTGATTTAAAGACCGGAACCCTGGCTACCTATAATACCCTTGAGGCGATGAGAGTAAACCAAATCAGGAAGATTATCTTCGCCTCAAGCCCGACTATATATGGTGATGCTGGTCTAAGACAGGTCAATGAGGAATACGGCCCACTCTTGCCAATATCACTTTATGCCGCCAGCAAATTGGGGAGCGAGGGGCTTATCTCCGCTTACTGCCACCTGTTTGATATCCAGGGTGTAATATTTAGACTGGCTAATGTTGTTGGCTCAAGGCTTACCCACGGTGTCATCTTTGACTTCATCAATAAGCTAAAGCAAAATCCAAAAGAGCTTGAGATATTGGGAGATGGCAAGCAAGAGAAGCCTTACCTTCACATTAAAGATTGTATTGACGGTATACTCCTTGGACTTGAGGATTCAAACGAGCCGGTTAATGCGTTTAACCTTGGCTCTTCATCCTCAACCGGGGTTATTACCATTGCCAATATGGTAATCGAAGCGATGAGGTTGGGAAAGGTAGAATTTAAATATACCGGTGGCAGCCGTGGCTGGCCAGGAGATATCCCCCAGGTAAGGCTTGATATTGCCAAGATAAGCCAGTTGGGTTGGAGCCCAAGATACTCCTCAGATGAAGCGGTCGGCAAGGCAATAAACGATATATTGGGTAACCACCCTTAACGGGCATATAAATATGACCAGCGGCACAGGTTTACTCACCGGACGACGAAGACAAATCTCACTCTCCCTGACTATCAGTGCAGTCCTCTTGTGGGCACACAGCATCCTCTACAGCCAGCTTGAGATTGGCCATTTTGGGCTTATACACAGCCTGCCGGTGACCTTCTTTATAGGCATAGCCCTGCTGACGATTGCCTCGGCTATCCTCTGGACGGCTAAAGAAAACCACAGCCAGCTGCTTTTCATCCAGCTGCTTTTGCTTATCAGTGCCCTGTGGTTAATACCGGTGATAACCGGCGGGTCACCACCGTTTATCAACCGTGCCTACTGGAATCTTGGGCTAATCAACCATATTGCCGGGGAAGGCAGCTTTTCCTCAGGAGAACTGTGGTACCTCTCCTGGCCCGGGGCGCACATCGTGTTCGCCGCGCTGAAGTTAGTCGGTTCAATTGACTTTGAGCCTCTTATAAACATCTTCCCAATGTTTTTTATCCTTGCCTTCCTGCTTCCCCTTTATTTCTTCCTGAGCAATATTCTGGCTAAAGAGCAGTCAAACTATCGCTGGGCTGGACTGTGGCTTTTCTCCCTTGGTTTTTGGGGAGCTGGCGGAACCTCAAGTAGCGGGCAACAGATTGCTTTTTTCCTGCTGCTTACGGTGCTGGCTCTAGTCACCTACCCCTCTCTATGGAGAAAAGACCAATCCAAATTGGCACTGCTGTCAATGTTAGGACTGCTTGCCATCGCTATTATTCCAGTTCATCAACTGACTTCCTTAGCTCTGGTGCTATTGCTGGCTGCCTTCTCAGTAGCTAAAAGAACCATAAAACTGGTGCCAATTATCGGCCTGTGTCTGGTGCTACTGGTGGTCTGGGATATAACTGGTGGCGGGGGACTTATTGCCCATAAGATTATTCCCCGGCCACTCTGGAGTCCTACCACCGAGACACCAATACCCGGTGAAGAGACGCTAATTCCAAGTACGGAGTCACCAATACCACAAAGAGAAAAACCCGGTGGCATCATCACCCTTGACCCAAGGAGAATCACGGAAACTGAGGTTACCGGACACTTGCGCGGCAGCGAGTCACATATCGCCGTCGTCACGGTAAGGGTACTGCACTCAGCCATCTTTGCTTTAATCGGTATTGTTGGGGCCGTATTTGTCCTCACTTTAAGAAGAAAAAAGGATAACCTGGCCATCCTGGCTATGGCTTTAGCGCTACTCTTACTTCTACCGATTTCCGGGAATTATGGTGAGGAACTCCTCCAGCGCCTTTATTTGTTTTCTCTACCTTTCATGGCATATTTCGGTGCCATGCTTCTGGACGCTAAGACCAAGCCTCTGATATTTATCCTCTGTATCCTGTTAATCATTGCCATCCCCACCAAGATTATCTCCCATTATGGAAATCAAGTCCTAGATTACCTGCCTGAAGGACGAGTTGCCGCTCAAAGATACTTTGACAGTAACACCAGCCACGGTTATGTTAGTGGTGCCTCACCACTTGGGTATACCGGGAATCTCCCTCACTACGAATATCTTGAATATTGGGAGTTAGCCTGGCAGGAGGATAAGTTATATCCTCTATATGAGGAGATAATGCCTTATTATGTTGCCATCAGCAACCGGGACTACGCCTGGTACGGATGGTTCTGGGGCAATTATCAATATGTCGGTGAAATTGAACAGCGGCTGGATAATGCGGTAAACTGTAACTTGGTATATACTAACCCTACCATCAAGCTCTACCAGAGTGATGGCGTGGAACCGGAGTAGAATTCTTTAAAGAAGCAGTTTGCCGATGAGATTTTCCTCTTACTTTATTAAGCAAGCTTTGATGCAAGGCTACAGGTTACCCTTCTTTGAACTGGCCAGACACATTAGTCCAATTATCGGCAAAATACCATCCCGCCCGGTGGAAGCCCGAATCAGCGTAACTGATAACTGCAATGCCCGATGTATCACCTGCTCTAGCTGGAGAGAAAAGTCAACCGATGAACTGGCCACGGCCGAGATACACACTATCTTAACTCAACTCAAAGATTTGGGCTCAAGTTATCTTTTTCTAAGCGGCGGGGAACCCTTGCTCAGACGCGACCTGGAGAGTATTATAGGAAAAGCCAGGGAACTCCAATTTAAGCGGATACAGATTAGCACCAACGGTCTCCTATTAACCAAAGAAAGGGCTCGAAATTTAATTGAAAGCGGGGCGACCACCTTTTACATATCCTTAAATGGCCTTGAGGAAGTTCAAGACCTGACCCGGGGGATAAAAGGCTGCTACGAGAGGTGTCTTTCGGCACTCAAGTCACTGGTCGAATTGCGAGACAGCAAGTACCAGCACTTAGAGATAAAGGTGGCAACCATTGTGATGGGGCCGACAGTTGGTGAAATACCCAAGCTACTTGAACTATGCCGAGAGCTTAAAATTGAACTGACACTTTGCCCGCTTGATACCCAGTCGTTTGCGGTTGACTCATCGGCTCAAGACATCGCCAATGTGGACCGACGAAAACTGGCTGAGGTGATAAATAAGCTGCACCAAACGATACGGGCAGACCCCCAGCTAGTGGGCGATACCCATACCTCTCTTGAATATGCCAAAAACCATCCCGGTGACCCCAAAAGAGAGGACATCCCCTGTTACCTGGGCTATCTGGCAATCTACATCGGAGCCCACGGCGAAGTCCTCTCGGGATGCAATATCCTGCCACCCCTCGGCAACTCAAGAAGCACCCCGTTAAAGCAAATCATAAACTCAACCGCTTACCGGCAAAGACTACGTGACATGTTTTTCAAGAAATGCCCCGGTTGCACCTGTGGCCATCGCTTAAACCTTTACGCTCACCTTCCGGCCGTTCTGGAGGAGATTTTGTGGCAGCTTCGGATTAAGAAGGAAAAGGACGACTTAAAGTATGGATAAACTTTTTATTTTTGGCATCGATGGCGGCTCACTCAAGCTAATAGAAAAGTGGCGAGACGTATTACCCAATTTGAAGAGAATTATGGAAAACGGCGTCTGGGGCGAGCTTGAGTCAACTTTCCCGCCGGTAACCTGTCCTGCCTGGCCAGCCATGTTCACCGGCAAAAACCCGGCTAAATTGGGAATGTATGACTTCCTCAAGTACGAATCGGACCGGGAACAGACCTTTGGACTCAATACTTCCCTGGATTACTCCTCATCAGCCATCTGGAAAATACTGAATAACCATGGCAAAAAGGTCGGATTACTCAATGTGGCCACAACCTTCCCACCCCAGAAGATAGACGGTTTTTTAGTCTGCGGTATCGGCTCACCGGCACTAGACGCCATGAAAACAAACTATACCTATCCCCCTGAGCTTAAAAAAACCCTGGATGAGGTAGTGGGAGGCTATGAAATTATCCCCCTGCTTGAGATGCGCCTCCCTAACATTGAGGAGCAATGTATCAGGGCTTTTGATGAACTACTTGAGAAAAGAGAAAAAGCAGCCAGCTACCTCTTGGCAAATACTCCCTGGGACTTGTTCGTCTGCGTCTTCTTCGCCCTTGATCCAATCCAGCACTATTTCTGGCATCATATGGATGAAAGCCACACCAGGCCGGGTGATGCCAAATACCGGGACGTAATTAAGAATTATTATATCAAGGTAGACGGTGCTATTGGTCGGCTACTTGAGCAAATTCCCGAAGGGACAAATATACTGGTAGTTTCCGACCATGGTTTCGGACCGATACACAACTGGTTTGTCGTCAACCGGTGGTTGGAAAACAACGGCTTTTTGAAGTTTAAGGAAAAGATTCGTCTGAGCAAGACAAATAATATTTTGCGGCAAACCAGGAACTTCCTGATGGCTTACCTGCCTCCAAACCTGACCCGGCTGGTGGCGAAACTACTGCCAAGGGCAGTCACCAGAAAGTTAGCCGACCTCAAAGCAGAAAAGGAGGACATGATTTCGGTATACCGAAACATTGACTGGCCCCAGACTAAAGCCTATGGAATAGGTAAGGTTGGCATGATATATATCAACCTCAAGGGTAGAGAACCCGGGGGAATAGTTGAACCCGGGCGGGAATATGAAGCGGTCAGGGATGAGATTATCGCCAAACTCAAAAAGGTAATCGACCCGGAAACCGGCAAACCGGTAACTATCCAAGTATTCAAGAAGGAAGAACTCTATCAGGGACAGTACTTTGAGTCGGCTCCAGACATTCTATATATAATGGAGAAGTATTACCAGACAAACTCAATCAGATATAAGTCGGAATGGGGCCAGCCAGCCTTCTCCGGATGGCATGTCCGAGAGGGCATCTTCATCGCCTATGGGCCAGATATCAGACCGGGTGGGGAAAAGCTGGACGGTTTAAGGATTTACGACATCGCCCCAACTATCCTGCACATGTTTGGGCTAGCCGTTCCAAGTGATATGGATGGCAGGGTGCTGGTTGAAATCTTCAAGGAAGATAGCAAGCTGGCACAAAAGGAAGTTATATATCAAGAGGTTGACCTCGAGTCAGAAAGAATCAAGAGCACAATAAGAGAGCTAAAAAGACTTGGGCGGCTTTGACCACCATTTTGGCCTCGACTTGAGCTTAACTCATAACCTGCTAGAGCCAGATTTAGCTGGTAAGCAATTTACTTGAAGGCTTGACTCATCATTCCATTTAACTCTTCACTATTGACACTCCGGGCCAGTGCCTCCTGGCGGCTGATGAATCCCCTATGGCAAAGGTCAAGCAGTGCCTGGTCCAGGGTCTGCATCCCATACTCCGACCCAGTCTGGATGGCATTCATTAGCTGGTAGGTCTTCCCCTCTCGAATCAGGTTTCTAATGGCTGATGTCGCCAGCATCACCTCTAAAGCGGCGACACGCCCTGAGTCATCACTCCTGGGAACCAGAGTCTGGTAGATTACTCCTTCAAGGGTAATTGAAAGCTGGATGCGTACCTGTTGCTGCTGATGAGGTGGAAAGACGTCAATGAATCGGTCAATCGCCTGAGAGGCACTGGGGCTGTGGAGGGTGGTTAAAACCAGGTGACCGGTTTCAGCCGCCGTTAGTGTGATTGCCATTGTCTCCAAATCCCGCATTTCCCCCAGCAGGATAACATCCGGGTCTTCCCGGAGGGCGTGCTTTAGGGCGTTGGCAAAAGACCGAGTATCCCGACCCAGCTCCCGCTGAGAGAAGATACACTTCCTGTCCTGATGCACGAACTCTATCGGGTCTTCAATCGTAACCACCTTACGCCTCTCGTGGCGATTTAGATAATTCATCATCGCCGCCAGCGTGGTTGATTTACCACACCCGGTTGGTCCGGTAACTATAATTAAGCCGCTTCGCCTCAAGATCAGGTTCTTACACACCTCGGGCAGTCTCAACTCCTCAATTACTGGAATCTCCGTTTTAACCGGGCGGCAGGCCAGGCTAATGGTACCCCCCTGCAAGTAAGCATTAATACGGAACCGACCGAGACCATTCGCCTGATAAGCAAAATCTAATTCCAATTCATCAGCGAAAGAGTTCCTTTGTCCTTCAGTGGTTATTTCCTCAAAGACTCGATTCATATCCTCAGCTGTCATCTCAGGCATTTCATCCCGAGGAACAAGCTCACCATTGACACGCAGAACCGGGACTCCTCCGACTTTAAGATGCAAATCAGAGGCGTACTTGGTTACGGTCAATCGAAGCAGGTCATCAAATTGAACCATTCCAACTCCTATTTACTGATATCAATAATGAAGGATCCCCCGGTGCCCTCAACCTGAGTATTCTCACTCTCGTCAATGGCCACAATGCGGACCTCTGAGTACCCTCCCTGAGTTTCGAGGGCCTTCGTATAGCTGAAGACAGTGAAGGGACTATCAGCCTCGCCTTCAACAAAAATCTGCTCACTGCCAATCTCAATCGAGGTGAAATACAGGTCCGAGGCAACACCACCAGCGGCGTCACTTATCAGTTCCAGATTATCGGTGAAGTCGCCACCTCCACTTAGAATGTCCTGCCACTCCTGCTTTAGAGTCGCCACCCCAGCCGCAATTTCCTCTACCCGAGACTCAATGGTTTCCTCAAATTGTTTTGCCTCATTGGCAGCCAGGCGCGTTTGACGGAGTTCCTGGCTTATCACGGCCAGTTCAGCTCGCAAATCCACTGTTTCAGCCCTGGCCTGGCCCCAAGCTTGATAGATAGGGGGCAGAAGACCACTAGCGACTACTAAGGCCAGAGCAAGCACTATGTATCGCCTCGGTACTAATGGGGCTTTCTTCTTCTGCCGGTCTGAGAGTATATTGAAGTTTATATCATGCAAACGGGCGACTGTCTTCTGGGGTGTCTTCTTCAGCGCCAGGCCCATATTGGTTGCATAGAAGGCTACCGGTAAATAAGGCGGAAATTCAATTGGTGGTTCCAGCACCTCAACCGGATATTCTACCTGAGCTTGAATAAACTCCATGGTGGCAGTATCAACTGCCAGTTCTCCAGTCACCAGTAGTGGGGTGGTTGGACCAAGTGGGTTTTCCGAATGACTTGAGTTGTAGAACTCCACTGTTTTTGATAACTCATCAATTAACCGATGGATGTTATCCTCTAGAGTAGTACCCTCCCCTCTTGGGGTTATGGTGTGCATAATTTCTGGAATACCACCCGCTACCAAAACAATATCGAAACAATCAGGCTCCAAAGCAACTATTAAGGCATCAGCGTAACTGGCAGCTCTGGTTAATGCCAGCGGCTTTAAGTCCATAAGGTAGGGTTTTATCCCGGCCTCAGCTAATGTCTCCTCCACCGCATCGATAAGATTTCGCGGTACACCCAAAGCAAAATAGTCAACTTCATTATCTCCACCACCAATTACCTGCCAGGAAAGGTAAAGCTCATCTAGCGGCAACGGCATTTCCTTACTTGCCGCCCTGTAAATTGCCTCCTCGGTAAGGGCAGGCTTCATCCTGGGTAAGCTCAAGGTCCGGTAGGTAAAGGATAAACCGGTGAGGCTGGTGATGACCCGCTCTTTAGGGATTTCAACTGAGCGAAACAGAGCGTCAATTGCCGCACCTGCCTTTTTCGGCTGCAAGATAACCCCATCTTTAACCAGCCCCGGTTCCAGAGGCACACTCCCCCACTTCTTTACCCTTTTCCCCTTGAAAGAGAGTAGCCTGATACTGGTGGCACTGATGTTTAGGGCAACATACATCTTCAAATAAACCCCTTAATCAAAACTCAGTGGCCGAGCATAGATAGCTAAATCCAGGCTCGCCATCACGGGTATAATTTCCTCAGTATTACTTTCTTCAGGCTGCCCAACGACGCTAACAGCAAGCTTCTCCACAATAAGCGTCCCAAACTCCCCGTTTTCCAGCTTGCTAACCAGACTAACCAGCTGCGAAAAACTCCCTAGAGCGGCTACTCTTAGCCGAAAGACCTGGTAGTCATGCTGGCCAACCTCCTGGGTTGACCACGGCTCAGTCGATAAAGGAACAGCTTTAACCCCGCTTTCATCGGCCAGTTTGAGGATGCTACTTATGAGTTCGGTACTGTTCATCTTGACCGGGAAGGCGTTCTGTTCAGCCGCCAGAGTCGCCTCAGCCTCAGCCAGCCTTAACTCCAAACCTTGAGGAAGAGCCGGAATCTGAGCAAGAGCTTGGCGAGCATCGGCAATTTGACCCTTGAGCAGCTCCTGCTCCTTAAGCTGACCAGTATAATCTGTCCAGAGAAAACCACCAACTGCCAGCAGGGCGACAATGATACCAACCAGAAGGTTAGTAATTATCTTCCCCCGAATCGGCAGATTGATAGCTGACGTGCCCTTCCCCAAGGGGATTGCTTTTCCTCCGTCAACCTGATTTTTCATAGGTCTATTCCTCTTATAGCCGCCTTCTCCCTAAGACTGTTGGCGCATTATTTCCCAGGATTGAATATTCATCCCGTTCGGACCTGTCGGCATCTGGGGGCACTGCCAGCCATCAAAATTACCCCGCTCATCGGGGTAATAAACACCTCCCAGGACATTCTCTTCATGGATGATGTTATTGATATCACCGGTGGCATAGGCAGCGCCGGTGATTCCAGCATTATTTCCCAGCTCAAGCCTATCAGTGATACCCCCGGTGATATAGATGTTGCCTTCGACGCTAGCATTATTGTCAATTATGATTCTTGCAATGTCACCGGTGATATAGACATCACCCATTAAAATGGCATTTTCTCTCAGCTCCAGATTGCCGCTGGTATAGACTTTGCCATTTATGGTGGCATTGTTATAAATTGTTATGCTACCTGCGGCGCAAACATTGCCTATGACCTCAAGGCTTCCGATTTCAAAGTTATTCCCCAGTGTCAGGTCGCCGCCAGCCGAGATACTACCGCTGATGATACCGTTGTTATTGAGGGTGACATCGCCGTCAGCAACCACGTCGCCAGTGACCTCAGCATTGTTCTCAAGCGCGATGTTCCCGGTGGCATAGGCACTGCCGTCAAGCGTGACATTGTTGTCAAGCAGAATATCACCATCAACATAAACATCGCCTTCGGTATCCTCCTCAATGCTGCCATCAGATAACCAGATTATGCCGACCAAGACATAGGTTTCGATGGTGGTGCTTGAGCCATCATCGCCGGTAGCAGTGGAGGTAACCTTATAGATCTCTTCCCCCTGGTCCGCTATGATGACATTCACTGTCCTGTTATTTAGTGCAAACTGCGGCACTGATGACCCCCCACCCTTAAGACCCCAGATAGCGTACTCAACCCCGGCGTCGGCAGCGTATCGCTCGCTAATTGTTTGTTCGTAGATTTGAGAACTAATAATGGTGCTACTGGAGTAGCCGAGGAAAGGAGCGGTAACCAAAGCCCCGATAGTTAGTGCAATTAAAGCCAGAGGGAGGACTTGTCCCCTCTCACAATTCATCATTCTGCTCCCCCTGTGGGTCGGAGGTAAATCTTATAGGTCCCTTGCTGGCTAACATTCTGGCTCCCCTCGGGAGACGAGGTTATGGTCATGGTGACAAGCCTGCCTTCAACGGAGAAGGAAAGGGCGCTGATGTTTCGAGCCAGTGTCATTTGAGAGCCACCAGCAGTGCGATGAAGCTCGCTACCCTCAAGTGCATAAGCAATTGACGAACCGTCCGGCAGCGTCAGTACCAGCCCGTCGCCGCCACTGGCGGTGCTTGCCCCCTGCCCATCAATGCTGACCAGATGAGCTACGTTCTGAAGCTCGTGCAGGGCAGTCATCTTGTCATTACCATAGTCAGCGATGGTGATAATTTGATGGGTGGCAACACCGAGAACACTGACAATAAGCCCGGCGATAGCAGTGCTGATGAGCAACTCGACCAGGCTGGAGCCCTGCTCTTTCGTAATCATCGGTTCACCTTATAGTCCTCGACTTTTAGTATCTCTTCAGTATCGGTAGAGATAATTACCGTTATTACCTGAATATCAGTATCAGTATCCGGTATAGAACTAACCCCAACGGAAACGGTATAGCCCTCTGGGGCAGCCACCGTTGGATAGGTGGTTGCCAGAGAATCATATGGGTAGCCTTTAGTATATTCCAGCTGGGTCTGCACCAGATTCTGGGCGATAAACTCTCGCTCCCCTTCACGCACCGCAATTGTTCCTGTTGACAAAGCAAGCACAAAACCAACCACAGCCACCCCCAAAATGGCAACTGCGACTAAAGACTCAACCAGCCCAAGTCCTCTTTGGTCTTGGACCAAGACTTTTGTTCTTTCGAGCCATTTTCCTGCAACCGTTGCCATCCTCTTTCACCTTTCCAGTCAGCACTACATCGAGCCGATTATTTGGTAGATTGGAGCTATCATTGAAAGGGCGATGAAAGCCACCACCAGACCAGTTGCTATCGTTAAAGTGGGCTCAATCATCGAAGTGAGGGTATCAATACTCTGATTAACCCTCTCCTCATAATACTCGGTGGCAGTGGTCAGGGTAGATTCAAGGTTACCGGTTTTTTCACCCACAACCACCATTTCCACCAGGAGCCGCGGGAATAACTCGATATCGGTCATCGGCTGAGAGAGCCCTTTCCCCTGGATTAGTTTTCCCCTGACCTCAGCCAGTGCCTGACGAATAATCCGATTATTAATGGTGTCGATAACAATATTCATTATCTGCGGCAACAAGATCCCGGCCTGGAGCAGCATCGACGTTGTTCGGCAGAAATGACACATATTTCGCTGAATATTAATCGAACCAAACACCGGTAGCTTTAACATCAACCTGTCCATGGCTAATTTCCCAGTCGGTAGTCTCAAATAGCCAAGAACCAAAATAACCAAAGCAACTGCTCCTCCAAGAAGGTGGAGCTTGTAGTGAGTCAGGAAATTACTGACAGCAATAAGCGACCTCGTTGTCCAGGGCAGTTCAACGTCGAATGAAGTAAAAAGTCCAACCAGTGGCGGCAGGGCAACCGTAATAAGCAGGGTAAACACCCCGATTGCCATAACCAGCACTAGAACAGGATAGGTCAGGGCTCGTTTTATCCTTTTCTTGGTTTGAAGCTGTCTTTCCATATAACCAGCCATCTGCCTTAGACCAAGTTCAAGATTCCCGACCAGTTCGCTAGCTTTTATCACCTGGCAAAAGGTATTGGGAAATACCTGAGGGTACTTATTAAACGCCTGGGACAGGGAACTGCCGTCCCTAAGTTCCTCGACCATTCCAGCGATAACCTTCTTCAAGGCAATTTTAGAGGCCTGCTCTCCAAGTAACTCGAGGGCAGTAAGGATAGTAATGCCGGATTCAATGAAGGTAGCCAGCTCACGTGAGAAGTCAATAATTTCCTGGGTCTTAACCCCAAAAATGGATGGTAACAATTGTTCTCGACTTAAGCTGGAGCGCACTTCCTTCAGGCTGAGGACACGATAATGCCCAACCCGGTACAAGGCTTCTTCAGCCAGGCTTTCAGAAGCAGCGTCAATCGTGCCTTGTACAATTTTTCTATCAATCGTGTAGACACTAAACCGATAGAGCATAATCCCCCCAATAGTTCGGATTCTATTTTCAGCTGATAGAAAATACGTTCTGCAGCACATCACTCATCGAGGTAATGCCCGCTTTTACCTTTAACATCCCGTCACGTTTCATCGTTATCATTCCCTCCCTGATCGCCTCAGCCCTGATCTCGCCGGCACTGGCACCAGCAAGCAACATCCTCCTGATTTGTTCGCTCATCCTCAGAAGCTCAAAAAGCCCGGTCCGCCCCTGATAGCCGGTGTGAGCACAAAGATTACACCCGGACCCGATATAAAGGTCGGTTGGAGGTTCATTCATTTCCTCCTTGTAGGCGATTTGCTCCTCCGGCGAAGGCTGGTACGGAACACGACAGTGAATGCAGATACGTCGCACCATCCGTTGAGCAACAATGCCAACCAATGTTGAGGAGATAAGGTATGTCTCCACTACCAGGTCCATCAGTCGGAAAAACACACCCACGGCATCATTAGCGTGAATTGAAGACAGTACCAAATGTCCGGTGAGCGCCGCTTGAATGGCGGTTGTAGCCGTATCCTTATCCCGTATCTCCCCTACCAGAATGATATCCGGATCATGGCGCATGATTGCCCTCAGACCACCGGCAAAGGTAATCCCTGCTTTAGGGTTAACCTGAGTTTGATTTATGTCCGAGAAACGATACTCGATCGGGTCTTCAATCGTCAGTATATTACGTCCCCTTTGGTCAAGCTGATCAATCGAAGCATAAAGGGTAGTCGTTTTGCCTGAGCCGGTGGGGCCACCAACCAATATCATACCGAAGGGACTTTTAAGTATTTTCTGATACTTTTCGAATGCCTCAGGCAAAAAACCAAGCTCCGGAAGGGTGAAAAGAGAGAGCGACTTATCCAGGATACGAAGCGCTACCCTCTCCCCATAGGCTGTTTCCATGGCGGCGGCACGAATATCAACCCCCCTGTTTCCCACCTTAATCGAGAATTGCCCATCCTGAGGCCGTCTTTGCTCGGCAATATTCATCCCGGCTAGAATTTTAATCCTAGAAACCAGTGGTGCCCGGGCAGAAAGTGGCAAGGAAAACATGTCATGCAGAATGCCATCAATCCGATAACGAATACGCAGTCTATTTTCCTGTGCCTCAAGGTGCACATCCGAGGCTCTATCCCGTATCGCCTGGAGGATAATTAAATTCAGACTTTGAACCACCGGTGTCCCGGCAATAAACTCCGAGGTAAGCTCAGTTACTTGCGGCTCCGCCGTGGCGAACTGGCTAACCTGTTTTTCGATTTCACCTCTTGACGTATAGTAGAGGTCAATCGCCCGCTCAATTTCGTCCGGAAGGCCCAGCGCCACCTCAACCCTCATCCCGGTTTGGGTCTTGATATCCTCAATGGTACGAATGTCCTCAGGGTCAGCCATGACCACCATTAGCGAATCACCGATCACATCCAGCGGCATTAGAGTGTGTTTCCTCGCCATGCTTTCCGGAACCAAGCTCATGGCATCAGATTGAACCCTGTGCCGCTTAAGGTCGATTAATGGTACGTTTAGCTGGACACTAAGCACTTCCACCAAGTCCTCAATCTTAACCAGCCCCTGATTGACCAAGATTTCACTCAGTTTGCCGCCGTGCTTGCGCTTGAAGTCCAGGGTGCTTTCCAGTTGCTCGGCGGTAATAAGACCCCTTTCAACCAGCATCTCGCCCAGGCTTTTTCTGATAATTCTGCTTGAAGCTCTCTTCGCTTTATCGATAACCATCGCCTTCCTCTTGGGAATAAATATGCTCACTGAACCGGCGTTTTTAACGTCAAAAGATGCTCCACACGCTCTATTATCTCCGACGGGTCAGCTGGTTTAGCCAGATATTCATCCGCCCCGACACCAAGCCCGGTGGTTTTATCTATTTCCCTGGCCTTAGCCGAGAGCATCAGAATCGGTATTTGGTCAGTCGCAAGGTCAAGCCGTAAGCGATGACAGACCTCAAAACCATCAATGCCGGGCAACATGACATCCAGGACGATAAGGTCGGGGCTTTCCCTCTGAGCCATGACGAGCCCAACGACACCATCGGCCGCCGTGAGCACCTGGTAACCCTGGTATTCCAGGATAAACTCAAGGAGTCTTGAGGCACTCAGGTCATCCTCAATCACCAAAATCTTCTTAATCACTTAAACCACCTCCAGCTTTATCCAAAGGTAAGGTGAAACTAACGGTAGTGCCCCTTCCCCTCTTGCTCTCAATCCAGATACGTCCACCGTGAGCTTCAATAATCTGCTTTGAAATGTAAAGACCAAGGCCGGCCCCACCAACCCTGGCAGAATTTTCCCCCCGGAAGAACCTTTCAAAGAGGTGCGGCATCGCCTCCTTGGTAATACCGATGCCGCGGTCTGCAACCTCTACCAGCAGCTTACCGCCTTTGACTTTACCCTTAACCGCAACACTACCTCCATTGCGGCTGAACTTGATGGCGTTACTTAAAAGGTTGGTCATCACCTGTCCCAGTCGTTCCCCATCTACCTTCATCCTGGGCAGTGCCGGAATATCTTCGTAGATTACGATGCCTTTCTCCTCAATGGCACCACTGGACAGCCCCACCACGGCATTACGGATAACATCCCTTACCAACGTCGGTTGCTTTTGTATCTTAAACCGCCCGGATTCAAGACGCGACATGTCAAGCAGATTACTGATTATTTTATTGAGACTATCACTCTGTTTATCAATGATGGTCAAAAATTCCTGCTGTGTCTCAGGTTCAGACACCCTGCCTTCAAGCATCAGTTTGGTAAAGCCGCTAATTGAGTGAAGCGGCGTACGCAACTCATGCGAGACGTTAGAGATGAATTCAGCTTTCATCCGGTCAAGTTCGTGTAATGCCTCTTCCGTCCGCTTACGCTCGGTAACATCCTTGGCGAGATGGACGATAGCTATAACCTCACCTTCTTTGGTAAATACCGGAGATGTAACCACTTCGAGATGAATCCCGAGGTGAGGCTCAAAGAAATCGCTTATCGATGCCTCTTTGGTTTCCAATGTCTTCAGATGGGGACAATCCGGCACCGGCTTATCTCTTCCGTGAACCACTTCGTAGCAGGTCTTGCCAATAAGTTCTTCCGGTTTCATCCCGAAGGTATCGGCATAGGCCTTATTTACCCTGACCAGTTTAAAATCCTTGTCCTGAATGGAGACTAAATCGGTAATTGAATCAAAGGTGGCCTGCCACTCTTCAGCCGCCTGCCTTAGCTCCTCTTCAAGGTGCTTGCGTTCAGTAATATCCGTCCACATGTTCATGTAATACTGGGGCTTGCCATCAATTACAATTGCCATCGGGGTTACCTCAGCCCAGAAGAGCTCACCACTCTTCTTCCGGAACCTTTCTTCAAAGCTCTGACCCTTTCTTTCCAAGGCTACGTCGCGGTCCCGGCTGCTCTTCTCTTTAGGGTCCTGGTCTGTCCACCAGGGATAGGGGGTCGTAATCCCTATCAATTCTGAAGCAGAGTAGCCGGTTAGTTTTTCCAGAGCCTTATTTACCCTTCTTATGGTTCTATCCAGACCAACCACTACAATTGGATGGGGTGATTGCTCAAGCAGGTTAAAGTTGACTCCACTGCTCCTTCTGATTTCCTCTTCCATCCAGTTGTAGTCAGCTTCTGGTGCCGTCAAATCAGGCTCAAGTTGAGTTTGTGTTTTAACCTTCAAACCATCCAAGTTACCACCTCCAGTGTTAAGCCTTTCCACCCGGAGCCACCACCGGCAGCGGGTGTCCCGCTGCCGGTCTTTCCGAAGGAGGTGTGAGAGCAGTGCTTCGCTTACCCCCACTATCCCTGAAAGTGCGTTTCTTTTCCTGCTTCAGCCGGATTGCGGCTGGGTAGTGTTTCACCTCAGTATCGTTGCCCAATGTGAAATCGGACTAGATGCCATACGCCCTTTACCGGCCAATCCGCTATCAACTGCAAACTACTAGTACCCGGTACTGGCTTGGGCAACTAAACCGGTTGCGTCGCAGGTGTATGTACCGTTAGTGGTTGCGGTTCTCAGATAATCCGGATACAAGGGATTAGTTGCATCGGGAAAGCTGCCCATGTCACTGGTTGCCGTGGTAACGGTCGTCACTGAAGTCAGCCCTTCCTTGGCCATCATCGCGTCCATAGCCGTCTGAAGGGTTACCAGCTCGCCCTTGGCAGCTTGTGTCTGGCTCTCACCAAGAACTCCGACAAAATTGGGAAGAATCACGGCTGCCAGGACACCGATGATAGCCACCACGATGAGCAACTCAATCAAAGTGAAGCCCTTGTCGTTATGACGCACCCACCTTAAAATCCGCTTCATTTGTTTCTCCTCCTTTATAACTATTTTCCGAATCCTTAAGACCCCTATCAATCTGCAATACCCATTAAGCTATCACCTCCCAATCTATTTTTGCTTAATCACTTGTCAACACCGGCTTTACTTACTACATCATCGTCTTTTTCCACCATACTTCTCCGGACAGGTATTTCATACTTCTCCAGGAACTCTCCAAAACTTCGGCTACTTATCCGATAGTGACCACCCGGCAGTCTGAAGGCCGTCAATTGCCTCTTCCGAATCCAGCGCAGAACTGTTACCTTGTTCACCCCACAATGCCGGGCAACTTCACCAGTCGTGAGATATTCAGCACACCACGGTTGCATATTTTCCTCCAAATCAATCCTTACCAATTGTCCTCATTAACTCCACTAGCAAGTGCCTATAAAGCCTGATGTTTTAATGAAAGTCCGTACTTATGTCACATAATTAACAACTGTAATGATTATTACGTATGCCGCATAAACAAGGCATAAACAAATAGACCAAAGTAATAAATAACCGGTAAAGATTTCAGGAAGCGTAATCCATCAAGCTCCAAGGGGAACTACCTGAACTGCTCCCCTCCAGGCACACTCCAGCCCCAACCTGCAATAGACCAGCCATACGCGCCCCTCATTTATGCTAAGTGCTTTAGGTCAACTACTTCCCTAATAATTGCCGATTGGCATCCTGACTATACTAATGTATGTGTCATCTATCTAAACATATTGTGAACGAACAAGCCTATCGCGCCTTAAAATACTCACTTGGCTGTGACATTTGTCATCTTGATTTAGAATCGCCGCAAGGTAACAGCTGCCAGGTATCACCGCCTAGTAACAAAAATCCCACCTGACTTATTTTTAAGAAGCTTGCCCTGATACTTAAAGCTTCCCCAATATGGTATGATTAGGTTGCCAAAAAGAGGAGGCAGAAAATGACCTGGTTTGGTAATAAGATTAAAAAGTTCAGACAGTTGCCGAACCCATTTTTCGCCATGCACATTACCAGCAGGTTTCTATTTGGTGTCGGTTTGGGTATACTCTTAGCTGCCTGGCTACCGATATGGACTGGTTGGATATTCATTACCCTGGCTCTGGTAATTGCCATACCAGGTACCATAATTATTCTTAGACATTAAACTCATCAGGAGGTGGTTATGTCTTCAAGCCATCGTAAGAGGGTTATCCGGGCACTTAGTCACCAGGAACCAGACAGAATACCCCTCGACCTTGGTAGCACAAGGAATAGCAGTATTAATCTGGTTGCCTATCAGAAACTAAAGGCTTATTTTGGGATTGAGGCAGAAGACAAAATCCTCCATAAATTCCAGCAGTCAGTGGTAGTAGATGAGAAAATCTTAGAGGCGCTAGACATTGACTTCCGCTGTGTGGCTCAAGGAAAATCTGACTCCAGGCCAGATATACCAGTTGGAGAAGATGGTTACCAGGATGAGTTCGGAGTCATTCGCCGCAAACCGCCCGGTCCCTTCTACTATGACCTGGTGAAGTCCCCGCTGGCTGGCCCAATTACAATTCAGGATATTTTAAGCTTCCCCTGGCCCGACCCTCACGACCCCGGCTATACCCGAGGGTTACGGCAGGAACTTCTGGACTTACGCCAGAAGACTGACTACGCCATTGTATTGCATCTGCCATCACCATTTGTACACGTCACCCAGTTCCTGCGAGGCTTCGAAGACTGGTTTTTGGACCTGGCCGCTGACCAGAAACTGGCGGCGGCTCTCTTTGATGCTGCCGTAGAAAATAGCACCGCTCTAGCCGAGGAAATCCTGAAAGTCGGCGGTGACCTGGCTGATGTGGTGGCCTGTGGAGATGATTTGGGGTTTCAGAACGGACTGGTTGTTTCTCCAGAACTCTACCGCCGCTTATTTAAGCCCCGTCATAAAAGGTATCTTGATACGATTAAGAAATACACCTCGGCCTTCATTCACTTTCACTGCTGTGGCTCTATCTATAAGATACTCGATGACCTAATCGAGCTTGGGGTTGATGCCATCCACCCGGTACAGGTATCTGCCAAAGATATGGATTCCAGTATCCTGGGAGCGGAATTTGGCGACCGCTTAAGTTTTTGGGGCGCTATTGATACCCAGCAGGTATTGCCCAACGGAACCCCGGAAGAGATAAAGGCTGAGGTTAAACGGCGAATTAAAGATTTAGCTCCCGGTGGTGGCTATGTTCTGGGTGCGGTACACAATATTCAGCCTGAGGTACCAGTAGAAAACATCATCGCAATGTACGAAGCTGCCAAAGAATATGGTCAGTACCCAATTAGCCTAAAGTAATTAGCAGCCGCTCCTGGCTCAATCCTTCTCCTTAACATCAAGCCAGAGATGTAGCGAGCGATAAGGCTCAGCCTCATTTCCCTTAAAGAGCAAGAACGCCAGCTTCTGGCTTTCTTTTACTTCAACCGCAGTGACTTCTACCTCCTGTTGCCACTCCTGTTCATGTTCAAGCATCACTGGTCCCAGCTCTTTAACCACTGCCCCGGCTAACCTTATCTCCACACGGTAGGACATATCTTGATACTCGTGATTTATAATGCCCAGTACCACCTCCCCCGTTTGACCAACCTTAAGCTCACTCGGGTAATCGGTTGCTTTCCCTTCCCCTCCCAGGATATAGAACTCGGTAAATTTCTCACCCATTTTGGGGCCGGCGATGATATAGGCAAGTACCCCGAATACCGCCAGAATAGCGAATACCTGTATTATTAATAGTACTTTATCCTTCACAATTCTACTCCAACATGATAACTTTAAAACAGGCCTCTTGAGACAATAGAATACTACAAGTATAATAGTGGTGACAAGTGTCATCACTGGCCGATTATCCAGACCAGCTTGTTTAAGGTAGGGATACCGGATGAAACTATACCGTATTCATAGAATTATCAAGTTTGACCATCTCCTGCTAATCCCGATAATGGCACTGGCGTTCTACATTGCCTTCATTCCACACCTTGACTACCCTTATCCGGTACACATTGACGAATGGTTTCACCTGGCTTACTCCAAAGCGATGCTCAACGCTGGCAGCACCGCCTTTGTCGACCCCTTTTTTGGGCAGTCAACTATCAATCTCGCCTCCAACCTTGAGACTGGCTTCCACCTGTTTTGGGGTGTATTCCAGCGGATTAGCGGCCTCCCCTGGACTATTATCTTCAGGTATTTTCCCGGCATCGTATTTATGCTCACCGTCCTATCGGTCTATATACTGGCTCGCCGTGAGGGATTTGGCTGGGAGGCGGCTTTTTTTACCTCTCTCATTCCAACCACGGTAGGCATACTCGGCCCTGCTTTTCTCGTTCCCGTGGCGATGGGGCTTGTTTTTGTACCCCTGACTATGTTTCTCGCCTTCAATTTCAAGAATACCTGGTCTTATCTGATGATATTTATTTTCACCGGCTTCCTCCTTTTAATTCACGCACCCTCTGCCATTTTCCTGGTCATTATACTTGCTCCCTTCATCCTGCTTAATTTAAAGAGCAACTTAAAACACAGCCTGGGGTTAGGACTGGCTTTATCTATCCCCTTTCTGATTCCATTCCCCTGGATATTCGACCTGCTTGTACCCACCGCCAAAGCCCTCTTGGGGCCACAAGCTCCGCCAACCCATGTTGACCTGCCGCGCATTATCGCCGTTTTCGGTTACCTTCCCATCCTGCTCTGCCTTCTGGGCACCTTTGTCCTGGCGCTGAAGGGCAACAAGAAGAGCTACGGGCTAATCCTGGGTTTACTGGCAATGCTATTAATGCTGGCAGTCTTTTTTACCTTTCACTACGGTGTCTCAATACTTTATGAGCGCGGACTGACGTTCACCATGCTGATGATGAGCCTCCTTGCCGGGGCCGGTTTGATGCAAATTAAGAAAATCAAACTACCCGATAATATAAGCCGCCGACTTAAGGTGCCCTGGCTCAAAAACAATATTGGCGCAGTACTATGTCTGGCTCTGGTTGCTCTCACTCTGGTAATAGCCATTCCAGCTCACCAGAACACCCCATATTACCTGATGATAGATAAACAGGACTACGCAGCATTCGTCTGGATCAGGGATAACGTAGGCGATGAATACCAAAAAGCAATCCTTGACCCCTGGAAAGCCACTGCCTTTGTCGCTATCACCGGAAAGAGGGTATTTTCCAAAATCCACGCTTACCCCGAGCCAAGCGATGAGGAAGCCTACGCCTTTCTTGGGGATGGTTGCCGTGACAGCGATTTCTTGGCAAGAAATGATATCTCTATCGTCTATAGCCGTTCACCCTGCCAAAACCCCGACCTAACCGAGGTCAGGGAGCATGTCTACCTATTTAAAAGAGCCGAATAGGCAACCTACCTTGAACTGGCGACACTTGAAAACCTCGGTAGATTGATGGCGGAATAATCCCCACCTTCAGGCACCAAAAGCCTGATTTTAATTGCCTTCAGTCAAGCTAAAATCCGTAAAGTACAGCCGTTAAGCACATTTGAAATCGTCAATTGGCACGATAATTACACAATCTATTGACAAATGTCACTTTTTTGTATATCATATCTTCTATTAATGCTGTAGCAGATGAAACCTCTCCTGATATGGCTCACGGAGTGGATTTGATGGAACAGCTTGGTCAGAAGATAAAGGAATTGAGAAGGAAGATGGGATTAACACAGGAAGACCTGGCGCGGCAGTTAGAGGTCAGTCTTTCTACAGTTCAACGCTGGGAGGGTAAGGGGACGAAACCAATTCGCCTCGCCCGGCGGGAGATTAAAAAACTCCTGCAAAAGGCGGGTATTAACGGAGACTGAGATATTGAACCTACCAGATACTGCTCTTGAATTAAGAAAGGTATAAAGAGATGGTTACAGGTACCAAAAAAAGGAATTTTGAGAAAGATACGATAGAAAAGAAGGTAAGGGTGGAATTGCCTCCGCCTTCTCTTAAAAGGCCTTATAAGATCATTGCGGCGATGCCTTGCTTCAATACTGAAGTCTTCATCGCCGATGTGGTATCAAAAGCAAGGCAGTATGTTGACCAAGTCATTGTTGTTGATGATGGCTCATGCGATGGCACTGCCGAGAGAGCCGGGTCAGCCGGGGCTAAAGTTTTAAGTCACAGCACCAACCGAGGTTACGGGGAAGCAATAAAATCATGCTTTGAAGTGGCAAAACAAAATGACGCTGATATCCTGGTTATTCTTGATGGTGATGGACAACATAACCCGGATGAGATTCCTCACCTATTAACCCCTGCCCTTAGAGAAAAAGCTGACCTGATAATCGGCTCAAGATTTCTCACCAACGGGCATAAGGTACCCTGGTATCGCCGGTTCGGCATCGAGGTCATCACCTTCCTCTGGAACTTAGGTTCTAAAACCAAGGTTTCTGATTCCCAGAGTGGTTACAGGGTTTACAAAAAAGACCTCTTTCAAAGTTTTTCCCTGGCTGAATCAGGCATGGGCATCAGCATTGAAACCCTGGAGAAAGCCAGAAGAAGGGGCGCCAGCATCATTGAGGTTCCTATTTCCTGTCAGTACAGCTCATCAGCTCCCAGTCTAAAGGCAATAAAACACGGCTTGGGGGTTGCCATTTCGGTGTTGCGGATTCGTCTCAAAAACAGTCTATCTAGAAAGACACAGTAGGATGAACAAGCCCAGAGTTTCGGTCATCATCCCGGTTAAGAATGAGGCAGACAGGATTGAGCACTGCCTTAAGGCAGTCTTGGCACAATCACTTAAGCCATATGAAGTTATCGTTGTTGATGGACATTCAGATGATGGGACCGCCCAAAGGGTCAAGAAATTCCCGGTAAAGATTTTTTATGAAGATTACCATAGCCGGGGAGGTGCCCGCCAAGTTGGTATTGAAAACTCGACTGGAGAATATGTGGCCTTTACCGATGGCTCCTGCGTTCCTGATCGAGAGTGGCTACGGAGCTTGCTTGGGGAATTTGACTCCGGTGTTATCGGTGTTGGTGGGCCAACAGTCTACCTGGATAAAGCGTTCTGGGCAAAATCAGTTAACCTGGCGTTTTCAACCTTCATCGGCAGCGCCAATTCAGTTCAGGGCAGATATTTTAAAGAGAAACGAGCGGTAAAAAGCATACCTGGTGGTAATAGTATCTACCGTAAGGCAGATATCATCAGTGTGGGTGGTTTCAACACTGGCTTTATCTCTGAAGATAGTGAGTTAAACAATAGACTTACCAAAAAAGGAAAACTACTTTACACCCCCGGGGCTGTTGTCTGGCGGTATCAGAACCGGGGCCTATATAATTTTATCATCCAGATTTACCGCTGGGGCATGTTAAAGACTTCAACCGGTGTTTTAGGATTACAGCTCATTCCTCCACTACTGGTGCCACCAGTACTAATCTCGCTGGTTTTCACCCCCTGGGTATTCCTGTCGCTACTCGGGCTGTATCTACTGGTCATACTGCTAATGGGCTTAAAGATAGCCATCAAGGAAAGGGATTTTCGTTACCTGGTTTCAATCCCAATAGTTTTCCTGATTGAGCATAGCATCTACACCCTCGGCTTCTGGAGGGAAGCGGTATGGCCACACCGAAAATTAGGCAAGGAGGCTTTTGGAGAAAATGGCAAGTAAAAGGATTTTCGTTACCGGTGGAGCAGGATTCATTGGCAGTCACCTGGTTAACAGGCTAACCCTGACCGGCAATACGGTTACCGTCTATGACAACCTCTCCTCAGGCAAGGTGGATTGGATTGAGCATCATTTTGGTCAAAATGGGTTTCAATTTGTTGAGGCTGACCTCATGGATCTTGAGATCCTGAGATGGACAATCAAAGGGCATGAGCTGGTCTGGCACCTCGGAGCCAACACTGATATTCGCCAGGGAAATAAAGTTACTGACCTGGACTTAAACAACAATGTTACCGCCACCCACAATGTCTTAGAAGCGATGAGAGAGAATGGAATCGGCAAGATTCTGTTCACCTCAAGCGCCACCGTCTACGGAGATGTCCCGCCGATACCACTTGCGGAGAATTTTGGCCCCTTACTTCCAATATCACTCTATGGCTTTAGCAAGCTTGCCGGTGAGGGCATGATCAGCGCTTACTGTCATCTCTTTGGCTTTAGAGCCTGGATATTTCGCTTTGCCAATGTGGTGGGGGCAAACATGGGCCACGGTGTTATCTATGACTTTATCCAGAAGCTGCAGCGAAATCCAAGAGAACTTGAAATCCTAGGCGATGGTAACCAGGAAAAACCATTCTTTCTGGTTGAAGATTGCATCGAAGGTATGCTTTGCGCTTATCAAAACTCCGATAAACAGTATGACATCTACAATCTAGGCTGCGAGTCATCCACTCGTATTAACAAGGTTGCCCGGATGGTGGCCATAAAGATGAAACTCAAGGATGTAAAGTTCAAATACACCGGTGGCAGGCGAGGTTGGCCCGGTGATGTACCTGAGCTTCACTATAGTATTGAGAAAATGAGACGCCTCGGCTGGAGCCCCAGGCATACCTCCAACGAGGCAGTCAGTATCGCCGCCGAACGACTGGTAAAACAACTTGATTTGGTAAAGGTCTAAACGATGCAGGCAGTTATTTTGGCTGGGGGTCTGGGAACAAGGTTGAGGCCACTGACCGAGCAAATGCCCAAGGTCATGGCTCCAATAAACGGCAAACCGTTTCTTCTCGAACTGCTTAAATTTCTAAATAGCCAGGGAATTCGGGATATCGTCCTTTGCACTGGCTACCTTGGGAATAAGGTCAGGGATTTCTTTGGTGACGGGACGAGCCTTGGACTCAAGATAAGCTACAGCCAAGAAAAGGAGGAGCTCCTGGGTACAGGCGGTGCCTTAAAGCAGGCACAAAGTTTGCTCGGTGATAATTTTTTTGTAATTAACGGGGATACCTACCTCCCGATTGACTATCGAGAGATAAAAAGGGCTTTCTTAAGTCGCGGCAAGAAGGCGTTGATGGTGGTCTACACCAACCAAGAATACACCGGTACCGAAGATAACGTCGCCCTAGATAACGAGCTAGTGGTGACCAGGCATGATAAAAAGAGCCCTGACTCCGGTCTGGAATACGTTGAGGCTGGGGTATTAGCGTTCAAAAGGGAAGTGCTTGAGCTTATCGATGGGAAATACCCGATCTCATTGGAGCGAGGGCTATACCCGGCCCTAATCGGGCAAAAGGAGCTGGCAGCCTATATTACCCAGCAGAGATACTATGATATCGGTACCCAAGAACAACACCGGATTTTTGCAGAATTCTTAAAAGGGGATAGAAATGATTATCACCCGGACTCCTTTTAGAATCAGTTTTGTCGGTGGGGGGACTGACCTTCCCGAGTTCTATCGGGCTGAGTCTGGAGCAGTGGTGAGCACAGCGATAAATAAATATATGTACGTCGTGGTGGCTGAACGTTTCACTGACGCCCTCCGGGTAAGCTACTATTCCAAAACAGAAATCGTCGATAGCGTTGATGAAATCCAGCACCCTATCGTCAGGGAGGCACTAAAATTACTGGGCATAACCAAGGGAATAGAGATCGCTTCCATCGCTGATATCCACGCCGGGTCAGGGCTGGGGTCTTCAAGCAGTTTCACCGTCGGCCTCTTAAATGCCCTTTATGCCTATAAAGGGATGCTAAAGTCGGCTAAAGAACTAGCCAAGGAAGCCTGCCATCTTGAAATTGATGTCCTGGGTGAACCGATTGGTAAGCAAGACCAGTATATCGCTGCCTACGGTGGTTTTCACTACTTCCAGTTCAATCCAGACGAAACTGTCTTCGCCGAACCGATTATCTGGTCAAAAGACAAAAAGGAGAAACTCCTTCAAAACCTGCTCCTTCTTTATTCCGGAGATACGCGGCCAGCGAGCAGCATCTTAAGGGAGCAGAAAGAAAACACCAAAAAAAGCGACAAAATGGATTCCCTGAAGAAATTACGCAACCTGGCACATGAATTAAGAGGGTTGTTAAACAATGGTGCCTCCCCGAACATTCTAGGAGAATTCCTGTATCAAGGCTGGGTGCTGAAAAAACAACTGGCCAGCGGAATAAGTAATTCCAAGATTGACGGATACTATGAAACGGCAGTCAGCCGTGGCGTGGTTGGGGGTAAGATTCTTGGGGCTGGCGGTGGGGGCTTTCTACTTTTATATTGCCCGGAAGAAAAGCAGGCACAGGTAAGAGAAAGTTTAAGTCACCTGCGTGAGCTAAAGTTCTCCTTTGAACCAGAAGGAAGCAAGATTATCTATGTAGTATGAACTTCTAAAGGAGATAGTAATGCCAGTTATGCAGAGCTACATAAAAGGCTTACAGGAATGTCTAACTATTCAAGGTTATATTAAGGGCTTGCACCAATGCCTAGATGAGCTTTCTCAACAGGAGCAAACGATAAGCGGGATAGCAGACATAATTTTTGCCTCCTATAAAAAGGGCAGGCAAACGTTTGTCATGGGCAATGGTGGCAGTGCCTCCACGGCATCTCACTGTGCCCTTGGTTTTGAGAAGCAGTCTCAAGTTGAAGGCAAGCCACGCCTAAAGTCAAAGAGCCTGACCGATAACATCGGGCTACTCACCGCCTGGGCTAACGATGTTAACTATGACTCTGTCTTTATTGAGCAGTTAAAAAACGAGCTGGAAAAAGGTGATGTCGTCATCGGCATCAGTGCCTCGGGTAATTCCCCCAATATTTTACAGGCAACCCAATATTCAAAAGCCAAAGGTGCCATAACCATTGGTTTCACTGGATTCGGTGGTGGCAGACTAAGGCAGCTTGCCGATGAATGCATTGTCCTGTCAAGCCGGGATTATGGTCAGGTGGAAGATGCCCATCTGGCAGTAACCCATATCCTCTCGGGTATGCTCAAGGAGAAGATAGCCAACAGCTTAAACAAGGCTGTTTTCATAGACCGGGACGGTACCATTGCCAAAGATGTCCACTACTGCCGTCGCCCCGAGGATTTTGTGCTCTTCCACAACACCGCCAAAGCAATCAAAATGCTAAATCAGACTGGATTTAAGGTGATTGTCATTACCAATCAGTCAGCTGTAGCCCGAGGTTATACCACGGAGAAGACACTGTCTAAAATCCACCAGAAAATGGAGGAGGAACTGGCTAAAGAAGGTGCCTGGGTGGACGGCATTTATTACTGCCCCCACCATCCTGATGACAACTGTGAGTGCCGCAAACCGAAGCCAAAACTGGTTCTTGAGGCAGCCAGGGACTTCAACATTGACCTTAAAGAGTCCTTTGTTGTCGGTGACCTTTGGATGGATATTGACCTGGGTAAAAAGGTAGGCTGCAAGACTATCCTGGTTGGCAATTCACCATCAAGTGAGGTCAAAGCGGATAATACCGCCTTAGATTTACTTGAGGCGGCCCGGACAATCTTAAAAAAAGAAGCGTAAGTAGCATGAACAACGCTAAAAAATTAAGGAAGTTATTCAGTCAAGCAGGGGTAATTAGGATAGTCGGTGCCCATGATGGGCTGACGGCGAAACTGGTTGAGCAGAATGGCTTTGATGGTGTCTGGGCCAGTGGCTTTGAAATCTCAGCCGCACACGCCGTTCCTGACGCTAATATCCTGACCATGACCCAATACCTTGAGGCAGCCTCGATGATGAATGATGCCGTTTCAATTCCAGTGGTCGCCGATTGTGATACTGGCTATGGCAATTCAAATAATGTCATGCATCTGGTCAAGAAATATGAAGCCGCCGGCATCGCCGGCGTCACCATCGAAGACAAAAAGTTCCCCAAGGTCAATAGCTATATTCCAGGGCGGCAGGAGCTAGCTCCAATGGTTGAATTTGTGGGCAAGATTCAGGCGGCCAAGAATGCGCAACAGAGCCAGGACTTCATGGTCATTGCCAGGATAGAGGCGCTGATTGCCGGCTGGGGAGAAGAAGAGGCTCTAAGAAGGGCACATGCCTATACCGAAGCTGGTGCCGATGCCATTCTGATTCACTCCAAAGCAAACACCCCTGATGAAATCATGAGTTTCGCCAAGGCATGGGACTTTTCGGCACCACTGGTTATCGTTCCCACCACCTACCCAATGCTCACCCTGGGAGAGATGAAAGAGCTGGGTATTAAGATGGCAATTTATGCCAACCAAGGCTTAAGGGCCGAAGTCAAGTCAATTAATGAAGTGCTTTCCGAGATTAAAAGAAGCGGAAGATTAGATACTATCAACGGTCAGATTGTACCCATGAGTACCATCTTCGAGCTTCAGGGCATGACCCAAATGAAAGAGAATGAGAAGACTTATCTGCGCTCTGATGACGGACAGGTCAAGGTAATTATCCCTGCCGCCGGTGCCCCACACAATCAGGAATCTTTGAAAACCTTGCTTCATGAAATTCCCCTGGCAATGTTAGATATCAATGGTAAACCTTTACTCAAACGGAATGTTGAAACGCTGAATAAAAGTAAGTTATACGATATTTCAGTAATCCGAGGCTATAAAAAAGAGTCGGTCAATTTGGAAGGAGTTAAGTTCTTTGACAATCCAAAATACCAGTCAGAGCATATCCTGACTTCAATTGCCTGCGCCGAGAGTACCTTAAACGGCAAAACCCTAATTATCTATTCGGACATACTGTTTGAAAGCTGGCTTATCGAACGCCTTAAATCTTTGGAAGCTAACTTTGTAATCGTTATTGATAATGCTTTCAAGAAGTCTCTCAGGCGGAACAAGAAGTTAGATTTAGTTGTTACCAGAGAAGATTTACCCTGTGGAGACCGCATTTTAAGCTACGACCATTTATATCAGGTAGAAAGAATCGGCTCCAAAATCCAAGCCGAGGAAGCCAGTGCCGAGTTCGTTGGAATAACTATGCTCTCGGAAAAGGCTAGTGAGATATTCAAGGCTGAGTATCACCGGGCACTAGCTGAATATGATAACAAACCCTTCGGGGAGTCAGAAAACATTCGCCAGGCGTCACTCGAAGATTTCTTGCAGCACCTAGTCAATTTGGGCTACAAAGTTGAGGCACTACAGGTAAATTCGGGGTGGATGGAGATCCACAACGTCGATAATTACAAATATGCCTGTTCGTTCGTCAAATAAGCTCTAAAAGGTAAAATCAATGGTTCACCCAAGCGAATTTGTGGAAGTCTTAAATGAAAACAGGCTGGGGCCATTTATCGGGGTGCCCTGTTCTATCCTTGCCCCGTTAATCAACTATGTTCTGGATAATTTTGACGATTCGGAATATTTTAACCCTTCCAACGAAGCCCATGCCTTAGGGGTAGCCGGCGGTTTCTACCTCGGCACGGGCAGGATTCCAATCGTATTCCTTCAAAATTCAGGGTTTGGCAACATCATAAATCCACTGACCTCGTTAAATCAAATTTACAAACTTCCGGTTTTACTTCTGATAACCTGGCGAGGCTTCGGAGGTAGTGACGCTTATGCCCCCGAGCACGGTATTATGGGTCGTGATCTGGAAGACTACTTGAAGGCTTTTAACCTGTCATACGAGGTTCTAAGTGAGGCTGACTACCCGACCCAAATAAAAAGGCTAAGCCAAACTGCCTCAAGCCAGGAAATTCCGGTGGCAGCGGTAGTCAAAAGGGATTTTTTTGATGACTGTAAACCCTCAATTGAAACCAAAACAGGCAACGGACTTCAGAGATACCAGGCAATAAAGATAATCAAGGAATCTCTGGCAGGGTTTTTCTTTTTATCCACCACCGGTTTTATCAGCCGCGAGGCGTTTTCAACCAAAGACTCAGCCGATTTCTACATGATAGGGTCAATGGGGCTGGCTTCAGCAATTGGGTGCGGCCTTGCCCTGGCACGAGCAGAAAAGAGAATCGCTATACTGGACGGGGACGGTGCCATTCTAATGCATCTCGGGCTAATCCCCTTCATTGGCAACCGCAAGCCCAGAAATCTGCTTCACTTTATTTTAGATAATCAAGCCTACGCCTCAACCCAAAATCAACCAACCATTTCCCCAACGGTTGAATTCGACCGGATTGCCCTCGCCTCCGGCTACCATGAAGCTTATAAAGCAAGTTCGGGTGAAGAACTAAAGTCCCTACTTGAATCAATCAGAGACTCAGAAGGTCCGATTCTGGTCTGGGTAAAGGTTGCTTCCGGAAACCAGAGTGAAACTGGCCGAATATCCTATTCGCCTGAGGCAATAAAGAGACGCTTTATCGAGAAGATAAGGGGGGTTAAATCAGATGAACAGTAGCCGCCTGGCAGACCTGGAAAGCGGTTTAGCCATGAAGCAGAAGATGATAATCTTCTCCCCGGGACCGGCAAACATATCAGAGCGGGTAAGAGGAGCCTTAACCCGGCCCGATATCTGCCACCGGGATGAAGAATTCACACAATTGTTTGTGGAAACCAAGACACTGCTCAAGCAAGCCCTGCAGATTCATAATGACTCCCATGAAGTGGTACTTTTTTCTGGCTCTGGCACCTTAGCTATAGAAAGCCTGCTCACTTGCCTAACCAACTGGAACCAGACCCTTCTCGTCATCTCCAACGGAGTCTACGGGGAAAGAGCCATGGACATCACCAGGATTTATGGAATAAGAGCCGAGGAGCTCAAGTTTAACTGGGGAGAGCCTCCTGACCTTGATATGGTGGAGGAGGAAATTAAAAGGCCGGAAATCGGGGGCATTTATTTAGTCCACCACGAGACTACGACTGGGCTTTTAAACCCGCTTAAGGAGACCTCCATTCTAGCCAAGAAATACAACAAGCTAATCCTCGCCGACACGATTAGCAGTATTGGGGGGGAAAAGATAGACCCTAACTGGGGACTGGATGCGATTTTAGGCTCGGCGAACAAATGCTTCCGAGGTGTGCCCGGTGTCTCCTTCGCTATTATAAGCCGAGATTTTCTTGAAATTGCCCATAGGCGGGAGAGACGGAGCTACTACTCTGACCTCATTACCCACCTTGAAAGGGAAAAGAAAGGAGAAACACCCTTCACCCCACCAGTTCATGCCCTGTTTGCCTTTAGAGAAGCCCTGAAGGAGACGCTGGATGAGGGTGCAGAAAACAGGATAGCCAACTTCAGCCACATTTCAAGATTCTTAAGACAGGGGCTGAAAGACCTGGGGTTGAAGCTGTTTTTACCCGAAGGGCACTACTCGAATACAATGACCTCGGTTTATCTGCCCCGGGGAGTGACCTACCAGGAATTGCATCACCAGCTAAAGGAGAGGGGCTTTATAATCTACAATGCCCAGGGATATCTTAAAGGAAAACTGTTTATGCTTGGTGTGGTGGGAGTAATCGGTGAGCTTGACATCGCTGATTTTCTAACCGTATTAAAGGACGTTCTTTAAGGATAGCACATGAAGTCAATCATACTTTTAGCCGGCGCAGGCAAAAGACTGAGAGGCACTACTGAAAATCCAAAATGCCTGCTCGGAATTGGAGGCATGACACTGCTTGAGAGATATTTAAGCGCCTTAGGGGAAATGAATATCTCAGATGTTGCTCTGGTAGTTGGTTATAAGAAAGAGATGATAATAAAGCTTGTTAAGGATATAAACTCCCATCATAATCTGAAATTTATTGAAAACCCTGATTTTCAAAAAGGGAGCATCCTCTCCTTATACCGGGCATCAGACGAACTGGAAGAAGACACTCTCCTGATGGATGGTGATGTCTATTTTGAGGCTGAGGTGCTGGCGAGACTGGTAAATTCCGAAAAGGAAAACCTCATCGCCATCGATACCACCTCAAGTAGCTCGGGCGAGGAAATGATGGTTGGGGTTAAGCAAGGAAGAATTATAGACATGAAGCGTGACCTGACTGGAAACTACGACTCAGTTGGGGAGGCAGTCGGATTCTATAAATTTAATAAACAGGCTGGAGGGGAGTTAAAGCAGATTTTAGCCGAGCAGATAAAACTGAGGAAGAATAATTTGGGATACGAGGATATATTGCCCTTACTATTTAAGAGGGTTATTTTCGAACCGGTTATTGTGGACGGACTGAAGTGGCTGGAGATAGATTTTGAGGAAGATGTCCGGCGGGCGGAAGAATTAACTAGAGAAAGATGACTTCCATTATTTCCGGATGAATTAGAGAAGTTACCAGCAGCATAAACCGAGCAGTAGAAAGAATTGGAACATTATGGTGAAGAACGATATAACTATATCCAACATCAAACGTAAGTGTGTAAGCAACCAAGAGAAAGTGTGTTTCCAGAAGGACAACCTGCTCGACTACTACGTGCTAACCAGAATTTCCTCTTACCCCACCTGGCTTTTCTTAAGATTAGGTATCTCAGCCAATCAAACAAGCGCAATCTCAATATTGACTGCCTCTTCAGGCTGTATCCTTTTAATCTTCGGGGAATATTGGATTACCCTCACCGGAGCCTTACTGGTAATCACTGGCATCCTGCTTGATAATGTTGATGGAAATGTCGCCAGATATAATAATACCTGCAGCAGATACGGTGAATTCCTGGAGGCGCTGAATGAATACATTATGGTCGGCTTACTGTTTATCTCTGCTGGAGTTGGACTGTACAATCAACCTGACCCGGCTTTGAATTCCCTTGCCAGACTAACACTAGGCGTGGATATTAACCGGGCTATATACCCTATTCTAGGTTTCCTGTCTTCCTTTTTCTTCATTTTCACCTATTTAATTGCTGACCGGTTCGGCTTAACTTTTTCGCAAAAACCGCACCAGTTCTACCAGCCCAAGACCTCATCGAAGGGGGATTGGTGGACCATTATCTACAAGACAGGAGTAAACCTGCAGAGCACCTCCGGCTTGATGTTGCCATTCCTCTTACTAGCGGTAATCTTTGAATTTTTAAGTGTCTTCGTTTTCTTCTATGCCCTGACAGCAACCCTTGGTTTTATCGCTATCATCAGCCGAACTGTAACTCAAGCAAGAAAACTAAACTAGCTTGGAAAGGAGAGAAATGAATAAAGTCTGGGTAATTGGTTTAGACGGTGGTACCTGGCGGGTAATCAGGTCGTTAACCAAGTCGGGCAAGTTGCCAGCAATAGCTAAACTGGTGCGAGAGGGAAGTCACGGAGATTTGGAAAGCTCAATTCCAGCCACTACCTTCCCTGCCTGGAAATGCTACTCCACCGGGAAAAACCCGGGTAAACTGGGGGTTTATGACTTTTCCAGTGTCGATCTCAAGCAAAGAAAGCTCACCTTCAATAACTCGCTTTCCTTTAAAAGCAAAGAGCTCTGGGATTATTTGGGTGAAGCTGATATTACCTGCGGTATCATTGATATGCCCGGAACCTATCCCCCAAAGGAAGTCAATGGCTTTATGGTATCACACTCCTTTGCTGACATCAGTGATTTTACTTATCCCAAAGAGCTGGAGGCCGAACTAATGGAACAGTTTGGTTACAAGGTTACTCCTGAGCACCTGGCAATGATGGATAAAGACCTGGCCATAGCCGATTGCCGGGATGTAGTCAGACAAAGGTTTGCTGTAGTTAAACACCTGATGCGGCGCTCGAGTCCGCGGTTTCTCCATTTAACTCAATTTTATACTGACCATATCCAGCACTATTACTGGAAGTACTGGGAGAGCAATGGGGCAAAATACAGCAAGGTGATTGAGGAGTTCTGGACACTCATTGACACTGAGTTTGCAGCACTAATCAAAGAATTCTGGGATGAGGAAACCTATATCATCCTGATGTCCGACCATGGTTTCGCCCCCCTCAAGGGTGAATTCAATCTTGTTCCCTGGCTCGTGGAAAGGAAACTCCTCTATCTAACCAATCGTTCTTCCCTAATTGGCATACTGGCCAAACTTGGGCTGTCATCTGATAAGCTGGTTTCACTGGTTAGCAAACTGGGCATTTATTCACTGGTAAGAAAGATTGTTCCCCAGGAATTGCAGTTTAAGTTATATAAATTCCTTCCCCACGCCGGTGGTGGGGTCAACATCCACTCCGCAGTCTCAATGATTGACTGGGATAGAAGCCAGGTTTTGCCCTTAAGTGGTGGAATATACATCAACCCCAATGCAGTTAATGATGCCGACTATAAAAACCTGAGAGACCAGTTGATAGCTGCGCTAAGCAAGGTGAGAGACCCGATAGAAAGGAAACAGCTTTTCACTTCAGTCTATCGGAAAGAGGATATCTACAGCGGGGAATATTTAAACCGTGCCCCTGATATCCTGCTTGATATTACCGATAGCTATGAGTGGACAACCGATGTTGGCAGCCCTGAGTGGTGTTATGACATCCAGTGGTCGGGTGGTCATGCCCGCTACGGTATTTTCTGCATCAATGGCCCGGGCATCAAAGGTGGCTACGAAATCGAAGGTGCCAGACTAATCGACCTGGCACCGACTATTTTACACCTTTTCGGAGTGCCAATCCCTAAGGATATGGACGGACGACCCTTAAGCGAGGTATTTAACGAGAGTTCAGAACTGGCTACCCGTCGCCCAAGGTATCAGCAAGGGGATGAAACGACAAAATTAAAAACCAGGATAAAGGCCTTAAAGCAGTCAGGCAAAATTTAAAAGTAGCTCAAATTCACGGAAAGGATATGGAATGTCGATAACCGGAGCTAAATTCAGGGTTGCGGTCGCTACCGGAATCAGCGATAGTATTGTCTCCGAGGCAATCCTGGCCAATTTTATTGACCTGCTTGAGCCGATGTGTGAGCGAATCTATGCCATCACCGGCAAACTCTCAGATAGAGGTGATAAGGTGAGCATAATCAGAATAAGAGGCTGGGAGGAGGATGACGCCCCGCTCCTCAAGATATTTAAATACTGGCTAATCCAAGTGAAGATCTGCTTTCAACTAATTAGAATATCTAAGGATATTGACATTGTAATTCTCCACTTTGGCACCAGGGGCTATGTGCTGCCACTGCTTTTTGCCAAGATATTTAAAAAGAAGACGGTCTCCTGTTTTACCGGCCTCGCTTCACCCACCGCCAAGCTACTTTATGGAAGGTGGCTTTTTGGCCTGGGAGGCTTTATTTTTCCTTTTGTCGCCAGGATCCTGGAGAGAATCAATCTATTTCTGGCTGACCAAGTGGCGGTAGAATCGCCAAGTGGCATTACTTCAATGGATTTAGGGCCGTGGCGAGCAAAAATTACCATAAATGGCGCCATGTATGTAGATACGAATTCATTCAAAGCAGATGAAAAACTGCCGGACAGAGAGGATATTGTTGGCTATATTGGGCGTTTAGCTTCTGAAAAAGGGGTTAAAAACCTAGTCAAGGCGATACCTTCCATACTTGAAGGTTCCAGCGAGGTTAAATTCTTAATCGGTGGTAACGGTCCCTTATTTAACCAGTTGAAGGCAGAACTTGAGGAAAACGGCTCAAACCATAATACTGAGATGGTGGACTGGATTCCCCACGAAAATCTTCCCCGTTATTTAAACCGCTTAAAGTTAATCTGTTTCCCCTCATTTGACGGCGAGGGGTTACCGGGCATCGTCCAGGAAGCCATGGCCTGCGGCACCCCGGTTCTAGCTACTCCTGTGGGGGGTGTGCCGGACTTGGTAAGAGATGGTGAAACCGGTTTTATTATGAAGGACAACTCACCCCGGTGCATTGCCAGCAATATTGCTCGGGCATTAAAACACCCAAATCTTGAGGAGATTGGGCAGAACGCCCGCAGGCTAATAGAAGAAGATTACGCCTTCAGACCGATGGTGAAGAAATGCCGGGTGGCACTCAATAAATTAGCCAAGGAGGGAAAGTGAAGATTCAACAAGAGGCAGTAAAGGTTAGAATGCAAATACCAACCGCGAAAATCTATTTCCCTGAGGAGGACAGAAAGGAACTTTCTGAACAGATTGATGGAATCCTGGAGAGCGGGCAATTGACCCTAGGTAAATATACCAAGGAGTTTGAAGAGAGGTTCGCCCAATATGTTGGCACAAAGTATGCAGTAGCGGTAAGCTCAGGTACCAGTGCCCTGGAGATAATCCTAAGGACTTTGGATATCGAAGGACATTCAGCCGTAGTTCCAACCAATACCTTTTTCGCCACCCCAGCCTCAGTAATTCACGCCGGGGGAAAAGCGATTTTCGCTGATATTAACCAGAATCTCTGCCTTGACCCAGACAGCCTCAAGCAGAATATTCGGGCTGACACCAGAGTGGTAATCATGGTTCACATCGGGGGAGTAATCCCACCCGAGATCAGCCAGATTAAGCAAATCTGCGATGAGCACGGCCTTTTCTTAATGGAGGATGCGGCTCACGCTCAAGGGAGCACCCTAAACGGCAAAAAGGCTGGTGGTTTTGGCATTGCCGCCGCTTTCTCCTTCTACCCAACCAAGGTGATGACCTCCGCAGAAGGGGGAATGATTACCACCGGTGACGAGAATATTTACCAAAGGGCCCTAGTTTTCAGAGACCAGGGTAAGGCTGGATTTTACGGTAATGTTCACACCGAGATGGGCTACAACTGGCGAATGAGTGAAATTCACGCCGTCATCGGACTGTCTCAATTAAAACGACTCGATGAGTTTATTGCTGATAGAAGGAAGATTGCCC